>Ga0208919_1000671_pt1 | contig 21793 bp, 22 predicted proteins | sample 4_EtaG_FD_184076 | JGI IMG/M metagenome (GOLD analysis project Ga0208919, IMG submission 184076) | Marine viral communities from the Subarctic Pacific Ocean - 4_ETSP_OMZ_AT15127 metaG (SPAdes) (version 3) | ecosystem: Environmental > Aquatic > Marine > Oceanic | place: Pacific Ocean | collected...
GCAAAGGTCAGGTTGCCTATTGTAGATCCAGTAGCTAACGTAGCAACCCCTGCTGATAGTGTTCCAGTAGTTGCCAGATTTTCATTAACGAAAGTGATCGAGCCAGATGAATCCGTTATAGAACCATCAGCAAGAGTCAAGTTGCCTATCGTAGAACCAGTGGCTAACGTAGCTACCCCTGCCGCTAACGTACCTGTAGTGGCAAGGTTTTCATTAACGAATGTAATAGCACCGGAAGAGTCGGTTATAGATCCATTGGCAAAAGTTAAGTTGCCAATGGTCGAACCAGTGGCTATCGTAGCCACCCCTGATGCTAGTGTGCCAGTAACCGTAAGGTTGTCATTTACAGTAACCTCTGATGCCGTATGCCCTATCGAAACAGGCACACCAGAAGTTGCTGTCCCGATCGTAATACCGTTTGATGTATTAGAATTATCAATATTAAGAGATGTTGTTGCGTCTAAGGAGATCGTTGTGCCATCTACAGCCAATGTACCATCTATATCTGTATTATCTAAGTTGGCTATCCCGTCAATATGCACATCGCCGCTTATATCAAGCGTGGCTGCATCCAACTCTCCTGTAAGCCTAAGATCCCTAAAACCTCCAATATCTTTATCTGAATCAACTACAACTGTCTTACTTGCGACAACTGTTCCTGCTATAGCTCCATCATTAAAATTTAATTCAGCAGCAGTGCTACTTACATTAGTACTCCCTAATATGAGCTGCCCATCAGGAACAGTAGCAGAGACAGAAGCGTTCAAAGCTTTGTCTATTTTGACAGACTCACTCCCATTGGAAGTAATAAACGTCATATAGGCATTATTGGCTTCTTCTATCACCAATGCTCCAACGCTATTATCTGATATCTTAATAGAAGAAGGAACACTAAAATTCAAAGCACCATCTGCCCCTGCGCTTAGGGTTAGATCCCCTGCTATGTCAAGCGTGTCTAAAAATGCGTCCTTAAAACGAACTCCAGTAGTTCCCAAGTCAACATCGCTATCCGACTGTGGTCCAAAAACGCCATCTGCCACATATACCTGCTCGGCATTGTTAGCAAAAAACTGTATCTCATTTGGAGTTCCGAAATCTATCTTTGTTTCGTCGTCCTCTCCTATTTTAATATCAGCCGCTAATATAGATGTGATAGTTGTCTGCGCTGGAGTAATAGCAATATCATCCGAATTAGCTGTTATCCCATCGCCTCCTACAACATTTAATGTTCTGCTTGAAGCAATTGTCCCACCTCCAGTCAACCCTGTCCCTGAGACAATTGACACTCCAGTGTGATCTATGTGTTCATTTGCAACAAAATTAGCTAGTGTATCATGGTCTATTGTGTTCTGAGTGGCCGTAGATATCGTTGCCGCTAGTGTTCCCCCCCCTACGGTAAGAAGGCCGCTTGAGTGCGTTAAGGTCATGTTACTATTATTAAAATTTATAACCGATGCGTCAGCTAAGAATAAATCAGACCACATAAGAGATCCGGTCCCAAGCGCAATCCCATCACTTGTCCCTGGTGTTAATGAGTTCTCAGAAAGAACCAGTTCCTTAGCATTGTTAGCATAAAAGTTAATCGTATTCGCATCTTCAAAATCTATCTTTGTCTGATCATCTTCTCCTATTTTAATATCTGTTGCTAATAAGGAAGTAATACCCGTCTGAGCTGCATCTATATTTACAGTAGCAGTTTGGCCTGTCCCTGCCGTATTGACTCCAGTCCCACCAGCGATTGTAAATGTTTGAGAATCTAGATCTACCGCGCCGCCATTAGAGTCAGTAGTAAAATCTAAATCTCCTGCTGTTATTTGAGTATCAACATAAGTTTTAATTGCCTTAGCAGATGCTATGGTATCATCGGAGCTTGACACAGAAGAAATATCCGTATCAACTGATGTCACGGAAGCCGATGAGCCTATTACTATCCCTGAGCCTATTACTATCCCCCCAGGTAAAGTAAACGTGGATGGGTTTATTGTTGCCGCAGTAGTAATAGTTCCGTTAACTGCCGTTTGTAATACGATATTTGAAGTTTCGCTCCCGTCAGCAGCGTTGCTAAATACTGCATCTATCTGAGCGATATTAGTCTTATTCCCGCCAACGTCATTGCTATAAAACTGAATAGCAGGACCATCCCCAGTAGCAGGAGTTCCACTTGCAGGATCATGCCCAACGCGCAATGCAACACGAGCCCCTCCCGCTGCTGCGGAAGTATTTTCCATGCTCAATAGCCCTGTAATTATATTCTCATCACTTGTATCATTCTCCTTTACTACAATTCCATCTGAGGAGCTAAAATCTACATTGTTCTTATCCATCCTATTTGCAGGAGTAGAGTCTTCAATCAGTCCAATGATGTTATTTACCCACTCCCTAACTTGGGCAGACTTCATTTCATCTTTTGCATTAGGTAATGCTGTGGAAGGGCGTGTGACAGTAGCCATAATTATCCTTCAGTTGAATACGTAACTTGATAGCCAATAATCCGAATGTCTCCAGAACCCCTTATATAAGGAGTAATTACTTCTGCTGATCTATTTACAAAAAGCCTAGCCCTATCAGTAGTGCCACCCTCCCAATATTCCCCATCATCCCATAGCTTACCATCGTCCCATTTCACAGCAGTGCCAATGGAAAGGGATTTGTTAAATGGTCGCCTAGAGCCCAAGTCTCTTTCTATTGTTAGGTCTACAGTGGTATTCCCCCCTGTAGGCTCATAAAAAAGGGTAAGGCCAACGATGTGTTTTACAATTCCTGGCATTCCCAAATCATTGGGAGCCCATTTAATCTCCCAACTATATTCTTCTCCATCATCTGTTTTTGTGTCAGTATTGCCCCTATATACATACCCAGAGCTTTTCCCAACCATCCAATCATATTCTGCACTAGTGTCAAAGATCTGTCCAGCATAGTTTATTCGATCTGTTAGGACATCAAAAGAAACATCTCCTGTCTCCCAGTCCCAAGCCATTACCATATCAGCCCCATCCCCAGTAGAAGAAAGGAGCGTTCTTACTTGGTGATCTTTTTCCCTTACCCAAGAAACAGCATATTGCAACTTAGTCTGATCTAATGTTTGCCACTCTGTTCGATTGTCTAATGTCACCGTTTCGACTGATAGGTCAGGGCGAACAACAAAAGCTCCATCTGTTGCAACGCCAAAAACAAACTCCGGGCGTGCAATCAGGGAATGCTTAGCAATAGGACGAAACCCTCTCCTTGTGGGCAGTGGGCGAAAGGCGATAAACCCTCCATCCACTTCTAGAAACCCAGGATATAATCCATCTTTTTTAAAGATGAGCAACATACCATCATTGCCCTGTGCAGTGCCAAAATTATCTACGCCTCCAACAATAGCAGGACCACCATCATAAATATCATACCTATTATTATTAGGCCACTTTGTAATATCTATATCAAAAGTTAACGTGTTAACATCGCACCATCTAAGTCTTGTCGTTTCCTTGACACTACTTTCTGTTGGCGATAAGGCCACCAGAAAGTTTCTATGCAAAACTAAGTCATCACACTTTGTCCACGGCATACCTGTTAGATCTGAACATACAGTGCCAGAAGAGTAGTTTCCTCCCCATATTTGAACTTGATTAACTCCGTTTGTAAAAACTATTTTATTGTCAATAAAAACAAATCGACATCGATCATTTGCTGTGCCTGATAAAGTTGACCCAGTAATCGTTTTTCTTGTTGTGCCATTATCCGTGTAGACTTTTGTTGGAGTAACAATTATTTGCTGTGTTCCATGATCTCTAAAGTCGGCCTGAAACAGGCCAACCCCTGCTTCTGACCCTGCAATTTGCGTGCTTGACCACTTATCATACCCTCCACGCATAACTCCTGATCCGTTTTCGGACAGGTTTATATTACGCATCTTGAGAGTATTCTCTGGAGTCAGCCTCTCATTAGGATATAGCCAGCGATCCCTTTGTCCTCGCAATCCAAATATTGGCGAGTGTTGTAGATCTGGTGTAACTCTTGGATCAGGCATTTATACCTTCTATCCTTGGTCCCCCTGGGCGAATGCTTCCTGTTAATCTCATTACATCAGCAAACTTACGAGAACGCCTAATGCTGCTTCCTTCTACTTGTCTAAATAAATCCAATCGCTCTCTATACCTTGTTCGATGCCTGTCCCCTGCGCTTGTCCTACCGAAAGTAGGCAATAAAACGCCTGCTGGACCTTCCACTAACAGGTCATGGAAGTCTTCATTTAGCTCAGGCCAATCATCATCAGATATCAATGGAGGCTTTCTCAACTCGCAATCAACTGTGTATGTTATAGCCCCATCTGGAGTGGGATAAAACTTAAACCACTGATAACTAGGAGAAGACTCATAGTAGGGAGCGACATCTGCTAACACATTCCCAGAAGAATCTTTTAATGTGACTACCCCAGTAATAGACTGAGAAGATTCGGTTCCCAATACTAATCGCTGAACTCCACTAGAAGCATCATAGCTATTAGAAGAAGAAACTGGATTAACGCCATTTAGTGTTATTGTTTCTTTTAGCGCATTCCCTCCACTTAAGCCGCTTAACACAGCAAAACGAGGACTTGTGTCCGATCCTATGCTTGACTGAATCGTTAAAACGCCACTTGCTGCTGGCTGTCTCTGCACTCCTCTTACCCCTAAAGGAATAGCGGTATGAGGAGTGCCTGAAGCATCAGACCCTGGATAAGTTTTCCGATAGGCAGCTTTCGTAAGCCAAGATAACGTCCTATTGTTTGTATCGTCATCAAAATTTATGGCTCGCTTGTTATACAATGGCAATCCATAGTCAGCAGTCCCAGATACTGTCGTTAGCGAAACAGTGCCTTCTTCCAAGTCCGAGTTTGCTATTGATAACGCCTCGCGGTAATACTGATTAACTACTTTTTTAAGAAGAGCCTCATAGTCGCTTCCTGTTTCTTCGCCACCATAAGACAATCCAGCATCTAATATTTCACGAAAAGTCATTTTCTCTCTTTTAGGGCTTTTGCTACTGCCGCATCAACCATCTCTTGAGATACCCCGCCTTCTTTCCCGTCCATCGCTGATTGAAATGCTTCAGTAATCGTGCTGAACATATCGCCTTGTTCTTTTAATCTTCGCTGCTCATGCGTCTGAGCCAACTCCGCTCGCCTAGTTGGTCCATCTGTAACCAATGCGCTTTTCAGATAAAAGTTGTATTGAAGATATCGCGGCATTTGCTGATCTAACAATTCTTCTTGTTCTTCGATCTGCTCTCCACGATAAATTGTATTTGATCGTCCATCAACAGCAACTTCTTCTTCTGGCTTGCCGATAAAAGTTAAAATAAGTCCATCTTCTTCATTGATCGACTCACTCCCATCGACTATGCCCAACTTGGCATGAGTCGTGAACTGCTCCATCCACTCACTGCCATGTTGTGTATCTGAAATCATAGAGCTAATCGCTTCTAGTTTTCTATACACGATAGATTCTCTTGCTTTTTTTGACAAAGGAATCTCTATTCCGTCAGAAAGATTCTGAGTTCCTAATGCAATTGCGTCATTTGCTTCTTTTGGTAGCCTAGTATCTAATAAGATAGATGCCATTATGTTTCTCCTCTATGGTTTAAGGGATGGAACTTCCACCCAAGTTTACTTGACAATCTGCACTACTGCTGGCAATCTTTCCGTCAGCCTTATTCCCTGGAGTTATAGGGATGTTTCCTACGTAAAAAGAAAATGAAAACCCTTCTACTGAAACGTCGATCTTACTCTCCCAGACAACGGTAGTGTGATCTAATATTTGTATTATTGAATCAGCATCTACATGCCCAGAAATACAGGAAACAAAATGCTGCGTCCCAGAAGCGGCAGCATGACTAGCTGTTGCTCCTGAGTCAGTTCCTGCCTGTGTTTCTGACCATGAGGATATATAAGAATCCATAATTATCTCCTATCGACCCATTCTTCGCCGTTGCCGGCGAGGTTGTGCTTGTCGTTGTGCTGACCGTTGCGCTGCTCGCATTGCAGGACCGGCAGCAGGACGGGCAGGCCGTGCTGACCGTTGCGCTGCTCGCATTGCAGGACCGGCAGCAGGACGGGCAGGCCGTGCTGACCGTTGCGCTGCTCGCATTGCAGGACCGGCAGCAGGACGGGCAGCAGGTCGCCGTGTGCCGCCTGCTACTGGACGAGCGACATTGTGACGAGTAGAAGTGTCACTTCCTATTTGCCTTACCCCAGCACGACGCTCTGGGGCTTTCTGCGTGTTCATGGGGCGGCGAGCGGGACGAGTTCCCCGTGCTAAGCCTCCACTTCCATAAGCCATGATAAATTCTCCTATGCAATTCTACGGATCAAAGAAATGACCCATGCTATGAGTGGTAATACTGTTGTTGAAAACTTTCTTAAAAAATAAGCCTCTTGGTCTAAAGGCATTACTTCGCCTTTAGATTGCCAAAGTAGATAAAATGAATCATACCAACGAAGCCGACTTGCTGGTGTCCACTGAAGGCTTCCGCACACCGGACAACTCCTCATTATTATTGGATCGCTGTGTAGGCCCTTGCTGCACTTGTAACACCGGAATACCCCCACGAGATTCTCCTCCTTCGTTATTCATCATTTCAGCGCGTTCGGTATGCTCTTTCCCGATAACCGGATAAAATCCTATGTGAGAAGCAAAAACATCTGTATCGCACCAGATCTTAACTCCTTTTTTCTTTGCCCTATAACAGAAATACATATCTTCTGTTCCTGTTTTTGGCATCATAAAATAAGGCTTTCCTAAATCATCTTCTTCTTTTAGCGTCAAAGACTCATCAGGAAGATTCCCCACATAATGATCTATAGTTTCTTTCTGGTCTTCACTGAGCGTATCTAGAAAGTCCAATAGGGGCTTAGGATAAGCATCTGAAGATTCAATGTCCCCTTTTTTCCTTAGCACTTCCGTCTTAACTAACATGCAATGAGTTCCACCCCCATCTACCTCGATTAGTCCCTGCCCCATATCATCCATAGTTAAGTTTCGATACGACTTATGGTTATGAAAATCCCCCACCGTTGAAAATAAAACTCCAATCTCATGAGGTTGTCTTCGCATTGGATATGGCGCAATGACAATTTCCTTATCATAAGATAAAAATCGTTGTAATATATCAGGATCAATGACAGCATCGTCGTCAACCCAGAAAATATGCGTATAATCTCCATTAATCGCAGCTTGACAAGCTTGGCTTCGTGCAAAATGAACAAATGTCCTGCCAATAATTGTCCAATTGAAATCTATTTTTTCTTTCTTCCACTGGGCCACGCACTCAATATGGTTAGCGTGAACCTCCGAAGAGAATAAGTTCGTATAATTTGGTGTCGCAACTAATATTTTTGCTTCCGGTTGAAATATCTTCTTATTCAGCTCTACTATTTTATCTTCATCCATTGTATTTCCTCTTGATAGAAAAATGAGTGTGGGCTTTTTTGCCCACACTCAAATAATACTATAATAACCGCAACTGAACGGTTGCATTCGTTACATTTGGACCGTCTTCTAAAGTCCAACCAATTAACGCATTTGCATAAGCAGCTCCCACCGCAGTCGAATTTGACGCAGCAGTAACATGCCCCTGATTCGTGGCATTAATTGAAGAAGCAACACATAGAGTTCCAGCAGCTAGTGAAGCAGAAGCTCGCACATTAGCTGGTCCCCATACTTGCAAGCGACCTACCTCAGAAGTGTTTATCGTAGTCTCAACAACGCCAGCGACCTGTCCAGAAAGTCCCGTAGTAAGATTAAGAACAGCATCCACCAACTCTACAAGACGGCCCTGATCGGCATCTGTAGCAGTCTGCGAAAACTCAACAACCTTACCAGGCTCTAAAACAGCTCCTTCGTTATTTTCAGCAACAATAAATACGACATCGGCATGTTCGCGTGCAACTGTCGGAAATTGCATAACATACCCTTTCTTAGCTTAAGATTACAAGATAGTTCCACGTATCAACATCAGACGATGCTGACGTTATATATATGGACCCATTTAAACTATCTGCGGTGCCGTTATTACTATTATAAACAACACGCGCACCTTCTTCGTCATCGGCGTTTTGAACCATAGCAAATACAATTCTACGCCCTGGACCTGCAATTGGAACGGCAGTGCCGTTAGCAGCTTCGCAAGTTCCGGTCACCCACTCATACTGCTTTACTCCAACTTCGCGAGTATTTACATCTCCAGCAGCCATATCTACCCCTTATATCAAGTTATGCCAGTCAACTTACCGAGCTTGCGCCGGTTGTTGGTGGCTAAGTTACCTTGAAAGAATATCTGACTAACAAGGGTATCTTGATCAACGGGCTTCTGGAAGCCTTCTTCACTTAAAGAGAAGTTAGCATCTCGATGCACAAAGAACATCATATGGCTACTGTTTAAGACATACACAGTACCTGAAGTGCAATAGTCTGACCAGATAAATTCTGCGGTCTTAAAGCGCAATCCATCAGCTACCATCTGTGCATCATTTGCACCAGAAGCATAACGCAACTTGGGATTGATTAGAGCTTCAGCCGATTCATGTATTGCCTGAGTACCCACAATCAAGTCAGGGCGCGAAGTCGCACCTTTGCCTTGGGAGCAATCATTAAATACGGTAGTCAACTTAGGAATTAAATTTACCGCAGCAGAGCCAACGCCTGTTGCTACTTGATTACGCCAAGACGTATTCGTTGCGGAGTTGATATCAGCATACGTGCCGCTTGTCGTGGTCGTAGCGATCATCGCTTCAAACCCAGTAAGCTGCTTGTTGCTGGTACCTGTTCCGTCCGAAAACATTCCTGTCGCCATGTTGTCGGCTAAGTCCATTTCGGACTGCTTGCGTTTTTCTTTGGTAATGTCAGCAATCTGCGCCGTTCCTTTGTTGGAACGCCGAGACAAACCGTCTACCGTTATACTTACAGAACCCTGCTTCCAAGTATACCACGCCGTGGTAGCCCCTTCTTGCGGAGTTACATTCAAAAGCTCATCACCCGAATACCACTTAAAAGTGGTACCTTTGCCAGTCCAAATCGGAATACGAATACGTTCGCCGCCATCAATAACCTTGACGCGATCCCCGCTACGCAACCAATCCAATACAGGATGTGCATCATACACATTGTCCTGAATTACATTAGCCGATAATAGCTTGTCAAAAGTCGTGGTGAGGAGAGTTTTATACGTTCTTGTTAGAGAACTCTCGCCAGCCATAATAAAACATCCTATCGTTAAAAGCCGCTAAATAGTGGCTTAGTTAATTATCCGCGCATATGACGAACTGCTTCGCGGATTATTTGTTCTGTGATTTGATCCGAGGAAAATTTGGATTTGTCAACAGCAGATCCTTTTCGCCCTGATGTGTTGCCTGTTTTACGTACAGTACTATTTGCCCGTTGGCGTTTATCTTCCAGTCGAGCCCCTCCTAATTCACCCAAGGCTTCTTCTTCACCCTTTGCACGAGCTGCCTTTATTAAATCCTCATGCATAGCTAATATAAACAATTCTTTTTCCGTAATCCCTTCTGTGTCGGAATCCAAGCGTTGAGTAACCTCTTGAATTTTGCTCCGTACATCAGGACTAAAGCTGAATTGCCCACTTTCATCAAGACTGCCAAAGCCTTCTCCGAACTGCTCAATCCCCTCACGTAACACACGTTCCCTATGGGATTCATATGCTCGCTCGGTTTCCTGTTGATCCAGATCTGCTTTACGAACCATCCCCTCTTCAGCTGCCATCTTGCGGAATAAATCCCACTGTTGCGGTGACAGATTTGCTAAGGCAGGATCTCGTCTTCGCGTTCCTCTGGCAGGCGTAGCAGGGCTATCGTCTGCCATCCGAGTTTCAAGACTCTCTAGCTTTGAGCTAAGATCGTTAACTTGATTACTTAGGCGGCTAGAGTTTCCTTGGATGCTTTTCATCGCTTCAGCACCGGCAGGGTTGTTCTCACGAAGCCATTCCATGAGTTCCCCATACCCTATTGACTTTGATTCTTGACTACTAGTGTCGTCTGTAGTCTCTTGCGGTCCTCCTTCATCATCATTTAATTCTAAACTATCAGATAGTTGCGCGTCTTCATCCATCTTGATGAGGTCGGCATAAGCGTCGTCTAGAATTTCATCTGTTGCTTGATCAGCAGAAATTGCCTCTGTCATAATTCCTCCAATTGGTTATTTCATTGCTTCGTCAATAATAGCATCACCTGACGAGGTAGACCGCTCTGGCCCACTTAGTTCAGATGCTCTTTTAAAATTTCCAGTTTCATCACCAACAATAAAACTTTCTTTAATCTTTTGTCGCCCTTCTTGCTCTCTTTGTAAGTCGTTTAATGTCCTACCTTTAGGAGCTTCAACATCCATAACACTGGGAGCAGAAGAGTCCCAGTTTCTAGCCCCTTTATTCATATCGCCTTTTTCAACAAGTCCCAACGCACGAATAGCATCTGCTCGTTGCTTTGGGCCGGTTATATCCATATCTAAGGCAGGGTCATAATACGACTCAAAAGACCGAATACCATTAACCGCTTCAACGGGAAACAATCTTTCCATCTGCTTTTTGCACTTTGGACATAGGTATGCTTTTTCTTTATGCGGCACTGAGATGTCCTTTTCTACATGCTTACACTCATCATTCAAACATTCATAGTCATATAAGGGCATTAGAAAATAAATCCTCCTCCAGGCATAGTGTTGTCCTCGCCTCGATTAACAGACTCAAGCTCCCTTGTCAGCCGAAGCTTCTTTAGTGATCGCTGAATTTTTCGGCGTTGAGTAATTAATTTTTCAGCCTTATTATCGGAACCGTTCTTATTGCCGATACGCTGAAGCTTGCGATCAATCATCTCCAATTTCACTTCTAGCTTTTCACTGTCTTTATCAAGATTGCTATCATCATCCTCTTCAACATCTTCATCATCTTCTTCTTCTGCCTCTTCATCATCATCTTGCTCTTCTTCTTGATCCATATCTTCATCTTCAATAACTCCCATATTCTCTATAGACTCTCGCACTGCTTCTGGGATTATTGAGTCTTTTAACTTTTTCTTCTTAGCCATAACATATGTCCTTTATCTATCTTCTTCATTTGAGTTTTGATCAAGCACGTAATAACCGGCACCGGCACCTACTTTATTTCTGCTATAGTTAAACATATCTTTTGGAGTCAGTGGTCTACTAAAGTCTAAGTCTTGCTTATTCTTCAGGGCTCTCCTTGACTTTTTATGCACATCGGACCGAATGCCAGACTTATCCGTGCGGTTAAGATTAACATTAGTATTGCGCTTAGGTGCATTTTTGTAATTAAACTCTATGCTGTCCATAGGATTAAAAGATGATATCTCGTTCCCCTTAGAATCAGTGTTTGTAAACTTTTTATCACGTATAAGCTTTTTTATTTGCTCTTTTGGTTTTCCAGGATATTTCGTGAGAACAGCTGCTTCGCCCTTTTTCCCAAATTTGAATTGCTGGTATATAGGAGTCGTTATTGTCATATGGTTGATGTTATGAGTTTTAACGCCTCCCAAAGCATCGTGTACGTCAGATATAACACCGAAACTCTTTCCCTTCCCTGTTACGTAGAGGGTTTTATTTGTTCCCCCTGTAACAAAATTAGCCCCACCCGATAGTGGATTTCCTCCTGATCCCGAAAAGTTAATATAGATCCCATTCTTTCCCTCGATACTTGGAATCTTGTATTCTTTAAGAGCATCCATCATCTCTTTTGATGTCAGCTCTCCCTTGCCTGCTGCTTTATTTTCTAAGATAGCTCTAACAAGCCTATTCTCAGGATCCTTTATCGTTTTAGAGATCCCGTCAAAAGTACTTTGAATTTCATTTCCCATTTGGGCCTGCTGCGTTAAACTAGGGTCATAAACGGCCATGTTCCATGGTCCACTCTCTCTCTTGACATCCCACCGGTCTGCTATAATATCATGTAATTCACTTGATACTTCAGGTGTAAGAAGCTCTTTTGCTTCGCCTATCTTTTCTTTACGACCTTCGGTTGGGTTAAGGAACGACTGTCGATAACTATTATCAAGATCATTTTTGTTAAATTCGTAAAACGGTTTTCCTGATTCTGGCATCATATGAGTATGCCCCAAGAAATCTAATTCTTCCTTGGCAAAATCCCCCCCCGATTGCCCTTTAAGGTAAAGATTTTGCGTTATCTCGGAATTTGCGATCTTCACGTTGTTGGGCTGAATCTTTTTTCTCTCGGCCTCTGGGAGAGTTGCCCCTTCGTCGATCGTCTTTTCTGCTCTTGTGACGCGATCGGTCACAACATCCTCCCCCTTCGCTCGGTGATGCCTAGGGAAAAGAAAATTCTTAGCTATGTTTTTACCATAATCAGGCACTGCATTCGCCACTGCTCCAGCATAGGCTAAGACCTTGTCGACACCTTTAACCTCCACTTCTTCCATTTTTGGTTTCTTTGTTTTGGAGTCTATTACAACCTTCCCAGAAGAATCTTTTACCTTCTTCTGCTTTTTATAGAAATCTTCAATATGAACCGACACATGAGGAGCTATATCAGCAAGAAGTTTTGATAAAGGAGTCATAGCTAAATTACCCACAGCCTTAGCCGCCTCTTTCCCAACTTCTTTAGCCCCTTCCGTTCCCACCTTTTTCGCTAAATTTATAGACCTTTTCCCAATATTCTTAATGTTTTTTGCTGTACGTGTAGGATTTAAAAGGGAAGCCACAAGACCTATTGACGCTAAGGGGTTTTCATATGCATAATCAGCAGCCCTATTCAGCTTTTCATCTGTGTAGGCCGTTGCCCCTTCCTTTTCTACTTTTTCCGATTCTTTGTTCCATAGCTTAGAAAGAGCAGATAGTATCTCATCAAGCTCTTTTTTATTTCTTTTTCTTAATCTTGGAATAAAAACAGATTTAACCATATCATCTGGTAATGACAAGAGTGCTTTTCCTAATTCTAGATAATCACTAAATTCACCTTTCGTGTATTCTATTATAGCCTCTGGCTTCAGGGCTTCCCCTATATCTTCATCTAAGTTTTTAACGAGCCCCGCAACACTCTTATCGTCCCCTTCTTCTTCTGGCAATGCCAAAGAGGGCGATCTTTTTGTTTTATCCACTCTTGCTTCTTGAACTACTGGCCCTTCTATTACGGGTTCTTTAGCTGCTGGCCTCTGATTCCAATCATTCCTCTGGGGTTCTTGATTCGGGACATCTGAGTTGCTCCTTTTTGCAAGGAGTTTTTCCCTTTCCCTCTTTAATCGTTCATCTTCGTCCTCGAAGAATCCCTGTTTGTTTCGTCGCAGTTGACCTTGTGTCATCCCTATAGTCCTTGATTATTCACTAGCTTGATCAACAGGAGGAGAGTGTTGTTTTTCTCCCTCTTCCCAAAAAGGACTTTTCCCTTTTATTAGTCGATTTTTAGCATGTTTTTTTATTTTTTCCATAAGCGAATCTGGTATCTCTTCTTTGTCCATATTGTTCGATGCTTGACCCTTTAAAAGAGTAAACTCCTTTGACGAAAGCCCTGGTACAAAAGAAGGGATTTCTATAGTTGATGCTCCCTCATCCCACTCAAAGTGCTTACGAATAACTTTCAAGTCCTTAGAAGTAAGGTCCAATTCTTCCGGTGATACTCCAATAGAATATTCCGTAGCATAGTCAAACTTTTCACTGTCAAGAGGTATTTTGCCATAAAATCCCAATCCTTTATCTCCTTGGTTGTTATGGCGTTTCCCAAGATCTTCCTGATTCCAATCGTTTCTTTGAGGCTCTTGATTTGGGACATCTGAGTTGGACATCCCCTATAGTCCTTGATTATTCATTGGTCTAATATTCGCTGCTTGTTGATTAGAAACTGAAGGGGGAGCTGCATTAAATGCTCCTCCCTGCATTGGTCCCTGCTGTTTACCAGCGGCAACCGCTTGATTTAATATTTCTGCTTCAGGAGAAACTGGAGCCCCTGGAGGTGCCTGTCCTTCTGGAGGTGCCTGTCCTAATTGTGCCATCAACGCATCTGCTGGATTCGGCGGCGGCTCAGGCTGTTTGGCTTCCTGTCCTATAAAAGGCAATACTTCTTGTACGTCTTCCCAGTCAAAACCCCTACGCATGACACGTTCTAGTATTGCAGCAATATTAGGTGGTTGTCCATAGATTTCTTGAAACAAGGGAACAAGACCAGAGACAAGATTTAACAAATCTAAGCCCTGTCTTCGCTCCAGCACCTTGTTGTCTTGATGTGAAGACATGTCTATACGAAAAAAGTATTCTCCCTTAGCCATTTGCTCAGAGATTGTCGCAAAGCGATCAGCCATTTCAACCCCTGAAGGGTTGATAAGATATATTTTTTCATCGGCAGGATCATAAAACTCCGTTATAAGTTGCCACCACTTACGAACTTTACGTAATATTGCCCTATTAAAAGAAGAGGTGCGCTCATTTTCACGCGATGAGGCCGATCTGTCTACAATATCCGCTTCTGTTGCTGATTCTGGGTTAATAGTGGACAAGGGCTGAGGAGATCCTGCCGCTCTATCGAATAAGACTTGGATAGTATTAAGTAGTGCGTTTTTATCTGACTGAACTTGTCCGAATTGAATAGGTTGAATAGCCCCACCTGCTGCCTTGCTCAGTCCAGGGACCGGCAATGCTGACATATCAGGCATTGTCAACAGTTCTTCTACCTCTGTATCATCAAAAAGCTCTGGATCGTAGAGAAAAATGTTCTTCTGTTTACGCACTACAGAAAGAACACCATCTAAAATCTCATTCATTAAGGATTGCTGACTGTCTCCACCCGACATAATGAGCGTAGGCTTGTTAAACCACGTATCTATGCCACGAGTAAAAGACATTACCTCAGCAGGGTAGTCTTCTAGTCGATCATAAGGCCATTCTTGCTCATCTAGTAGAAATTTGTCATGACTATCAACTATAACCATGCGCAAGTTCCGTCTGCGCCCATTTCCTATGGGGAACTGCCTTGCCCAAATCTCCCACCCTTCAACCATCTCAAAAGGATCAGATTCTCCATCGGATATATCTGATGCCCCATCTAAACGGCTTGTAGGCTCAAGGCTTGAAGCGTTTTTAAGCATTGGATCGTATTTCACGTCATCCAACCTGCGCCTAAAGCGAAAAGCAATCCATCCCGCATCTCTTAAAGCATCTTGTGCTTCAGGATCGATAAGGAAATCACTTGGCTTCCACCGCAAGGCCCATGGCCCCTCCCATTTTACTGAAGTATTATCATCGGGACTTCCACGATCTAGCATTCGCTTGCGTTCAGCGATATTATCTTGAACAGCTAAATACCCTGGGCTATCCGCTTCAACCATGGGATCTTGAAGTCCCATGGTGTGGAACTCGATAAACCGTTCTTGGTCTTGTGAGACATCAACAACCGTAGGAAGACCTGTCGTTACTAAGTGATTAAAGTCCGATTCAGGAGAATCAAAGAGCATTTCGCCTTGATTCATACGAAAAGATACTTCTCGCTCTATTAAGCTGTCATAATCAACAGCGTATCCCAACTTCCACACACCCCATATAGATAAATACCCATCAAGCAGGACTCTTTTGTCTTGTTCTAATTGTTCAGTCTCTCGATAAAAGTAGTTTAATATAGGACCAACAGATTTTTCAGCTCCAACGCCCAGCATGTTGGTTGCCGTAGCAACTACTTCGGGATCTCTTGATGCTTGATTAGCAATCATCTGCTCAATCCAAGCAAATACAATATTTGCTTTTACGCGAAAGCCGGGATCTTCACTGTATTCTTCTAAGAGATTCTCTCTCAAAGAAGATGGAGACATCTCATATTGCTCTTTTAATACTTTACACGCATCGAAATAGGGCTCATAATATCGTTCAGCATGAGTTATTATGCGCTTCCAGTATTCTAATCGATCTTCAGCACTGCGAGGATAAGACATATGTCCCTCTTGTAATAAGGCTTCTCTTGGTTACAGATACTGGAGGAAACACATTGAAAAGAAGGAGGCAAAACAATGGCTTCCTACCAGCATCTGCTCAACCAAGAGGAAAAACATGACAGCAAACTGCCACGCAATGAATATATAACTATTATATACAATATGCAAACCGTTGAATTTTAATGACTTAACGTAAACACTTTTTAGTGTTTTGCTATTTCACATCTTTTTCTAATTTTTCTATTCTTGTTCTAATCGCAGGACTTCGTATCTTGTATTTATTCAATAACTTATGTAGCCACTGACGAGTTATGTTTAGGCTTTTTGCCAATTCCTTATTGGTCTTCGCCTTCAAAGCCTCCTCCTGTAACAACCATGGGCTGATCTGGCTCTGAATGCCCCTCTTCGGCATTGGTGCGCTCTTCGGTAGGGGCATAATGATCTCCGATGACAATGCTTTCTGTCTGGAATCTTCTTCCTCTGCGTCGAGAACCTGATCTATGAACATAGTCTTTGAATGTATATCCTGCACGATGTATTCCTCTTGGTTTTTCTTCGCGCTTTGCACGACCGCGCATATCTCCTAACATCCGACACAATAAAGATAAGACATCTACATCATGATCATCTTTGCCAGAAGGAAAGCGCGTTAGGTTATGGAGAACAGGGCCGACCCACTCTTCCCTCTTGGGGAGCCTTATCATTCCTATTTGAGCCATACCCTGTGCAGATCTTGCACGAACCTCTTTGCCTTTATGGGAAGAGAACTGCTCTCTGCGAACATAGGTATGGGTTTCTTTGAATCTTCTTTCTAAAAAGGGACCAACGCTTTTTAGAATCTGCCCACGCTCCTCAGCCCATGCTGAGGGATTATATTTCTGTATTAAAACTAAGAGTGTCTCTATCCACTCATCAGGCTTTACTCGCTCACTCCATCGATCCACCCAATAGATACACCCTACTTCATCAACGGCAAACACAGCATGAACTGTAGGGTCACCATCACGACTTGTACCGTAATCACTGGCCCCATAGAAACGTAAGCCATCAGAAGGGAGTTCGTCATACATATTGTCTTCAAACCACTTAGCATGGAAGTAATCACCCTGGTCCCTTATTGGCTTCCCTAAATATAAAGATGCATACTCTCTTTCACCGATTGCCTGTCGCTGCTCTGTTAACCACTCCTTATCCCACCACTGAGGCCAAAGAACTTCCCCAACCTCTCGGCCCAATGGATCATTTTCTTGTGCCTCAGATGCTAAGTTTATATACATCCAGTCATCTGTTGAGTCTTCCAGTAACCTACCCACCAAGTCATCATCATGCCACCTTGTCGTAAGTAGTATTATGGAAGCGCGAGGCATGAGTCGAGTTCTCACTACGGCACGATACCATCGCCAAACTCTCTCCCTCCTATTTAAGGAGTCTGCATCATCACGATCTTTAAAGGGATCATCGATGATAAAGACATGAGCCCCTCTGCCATTGATAGATGTCCCCACAGAGGACGCAATATAGCGTCCCCTGTGGTTTTCTATTTTCCAAAAATCAGAAGCAGCAGATGTTTTCGATAGTCCAACCTCATCAAATACCATCTTAAAGCGTTGAGATTTAACGATTTCCAACACATCAGACCCCAGCTCATCGGACAGATCCTGTCCGTATGTCGCTGTTATCACGCTATGGTCAGGATTTCTACCTAAGTAATAAGGAGGGAATCTACGAGATATTAGCTCGGATTTAGAACAGCGAGGAGGCATAGTAACAATGAGCCTACGCACTTCGCCTTTTTCAACTTGATCTAAGATGCCACATAGAAAAGTATGATGCGGTCCTAAATCAAACTCAGGAAAAGTGTATTTAGTAAAATCAAGCAAGGACTCTCGCGCTCTGCGGCGCATGAGTAATTCTTCCGCTGCCTTATCTACATCTAACTCATTCATTTACATGCTCTTCTATCTCTGCGGGCTTTTCCTCTTTGAACTCGGCATCTACTGCCATCTCTTTATTCTTCTTGCTTATTATGTCAACTAGCTGAGCTTCACTAAGCTCGGTAGCGTCTGAGGTGCTATGGTTATGTTGTAGAACCTGCTCCTTGGGAGCATATAAGCCCAAGATCTTAGCTCGCTGTTCAGTACACCACTGGGCAACGCCCAGCCAACGAGGATCACCTTCTGACTCTTCCACAGTAATAGACTCGCGCCCTTGGTCATCAGTGCGAATCTTTCTGCGCTCCTTGGACTCCTCCAAACTTATCCACGCTTTGCGTTCCATCATATCTAATCGCATAAGCTCTTCGTTCTTGCGCTGTGTAACCATCGCAAGAGATTCTTCTCTGAACTGCTTGCGAAGAGCCGCAATATCACGAACAACAACCCCATATTCATAGCCCAACTCATCTGCTATGGCTTTAGGAGGCTTACGCTGTAGATACAATTGAGCGATTTGAAAGCGGTCTGCATCAATCTGCTCTGGACTACGCGCTGCTCTTGTCATAATCAGGCCACTCGATATCCCTTAGTAGGGGATTTACGAGCTGGCTTTTTCTTCTTCTTCTTTATAGCCTTGGCTTTTATTGCCTCTTTTGCGGCTGCTTTACCGGCAGGCGTATAAGGGTAGCTTTTCTTACCTACTTTAGGCATTGGCTCTATCCTCCTTAATGGATTTCCTATTATCATTTAGGCTTACGAAAGATAAAACGCCCAATCATATCAACGACAATGTCATCATACTTGGTTGGCGTTAGCTTAACAATCTTCTCTATAGCATAAAAAGCAGCCAAGAAATACTCCCAATTTTCAGTAAAAAGATCCATATAGTATATTACTCCTTGCTAATGTAGTCAATAATTGTATATTAGTAATATACGTATTGTTGTTTACAATGCAAACATATGAAGCATCAAATCCATTGGCAGTTTTGCCATAAAGCTTGAGGAAGAGGGTCGGCAGGGATGCGACAAGGGACTAGGATGATCCAGCGGCTGAGGAGTACGCTGGTACCGCCTCCACGAAATTGGGGGGCTGGATGAAGTCATACGTGGGTATCATGAAGAGGCACTAGCGCGTATCCAGCCAATACTCAAGAGTAGGTCTATGATAGTGGTAAAGATTCTTTACCGCATAGATGCGCTATACCTATAGCCTTGCTGTATCAGACAAAAAGCTCCTAAAGCTTTTTGTTGTCATACGTAGCCTTACTAAAGGAGAAGTAAATGCTTATCATCCCACGGCATAGGATAGACCTGTTAGACGTACTCCCTGTACATGGAGTAATAGCAGAGATAGGAGTACAACAAGGAAATTGGGCCGAACCCATACTAAGAATATCCAATCCAGAACAACTGCATCTCGTAGATCCATGGGCCTACATAAAAGATGCTGAATATCAAGCCGAAGAAGCAAATATCTCCGATGAAGAACATGAAGTATTTTACCAAAGCGTAAAAGAACGCTTTAAAGAAGATCGAAAAGTAAAAATACATAGAAAATGCTTTGAGGAAATAACAGAAGATGATATACCCCTCTGTGATTGGATGTATATCGATGCTAACCACTCCTTTAAAGCCGTAACAAGAAACCTACATCATGCCCTTAGATTCATAAAACCCAATGGGATACTGCTTTGCCATGACTATACTAATCATATAGGCGCAAAACAGATGAACTTTGGTGTCACAGAAGCAGTAAAAGCCTTCTGTGATGATCAACAATGGACACCCGTCCTCATGACCAATGAAGCATACCCCACAGTAGCCCTCGCAAAAGACCCTAATACCATAACCATACTCCATGATCGATGCATAAGGCACTATAAACATCTCGTAGAAGTGCTAAGACCATGGGAAGATATGAGCCACATCCTTATAGGCAATGATAAAAACGTAGCATGTGTATACAACAAAGACTCCGAAGAACGTGTATCCATACTGCGCTTTACGAATGTCTATAAAGGTATGCCTCTTATGCAGTTAAACAACGTGTAAACAGTAAAAAGTGTTTTGGTATAATTTGCTTAGCGAAGTATAAGGGTCAAATATATAAAGAGAAGGCGTGCTACCGGAACGTGCTATTTAGTTCTACGACATACCAAGTAGTATCAAGTACTATTACTAAGTAATACACTACTTAATACTATATAATACAATACCTTACATCGTTATACTATATAATATAGTGATACTTGTCCACATAAGCCGTCACATACCAAGTGATACTAAGTGATACCTGGTACACTATAGAGTGTACATTACACTACAAAGCGTATACTACGCTATAGAGTGTATTTTTGGGTAAAAATCACATAAATAAGCCTGATATATGCACAGTATAGTGTATGTTTTATCCTTTGGTAGATCACTGTAAATCCTATTTTAAAAGATACTATAAAAAAAAATTATACCATTATAAGCTATTGTTTATAATAAGCATACGTCAACCTACTTATAATATTTTAAATTTTACTACTTGCGTATTTATTGCAAGTGTATAATATAGCGGACAGTAGTTTTATTTTTTTTCATTGATTCACATATAACAAAGAGACTTATCATGTATAATCTGAATAGTTTGATCGCGACTGACGAGTGTTACGGGGAAGTATCTGAATCTGAGTTTTTAGAACAACACAAGAAATTACTAGCTTTTATTGAAGCAACAGATTGGGAATCTATGAAGATAGGCAACAAGCTTGACATGAGCGCTGTTGCTTACATCATGCGTAAATTTAATGAAACACTATAATATATATAGTGTTTTAGTAGTTCACCAGATCGGAGCCTGTACCGGTCCCGATCATAAAAAGGAGCAGCGCATATGGCTAATCAGCCAATAGTAGCAACTGAGGTAGTAGAAGCAGTAGAAGCAACTGAAGCAGTAGAAGCAACGATAGTAATAGATGGCTTGTTGAATAATCCATCTTATTATGACGTAGAAATATCTAATACAGCTATTGACGCTGTATCAGATAATAACAGAGACGCAAGCGCCAAGGCTATGGCATGTATAGACGCCATAGTCAACGGCGCTTCATGCTACAAGGCAGGCGATATCCGTACAAAGTACGGACTATCGTTACTCATTAATACTCATTTGAGTATTAATAGTGTACCTTTTACCGATAAAGGCGTAAGGTATATCCTAAAACAAGTTAGTGAAAAGCTTGGTAGTTTGTCGGGCTTTTCTGTCAGGGAACTAATCAAAATTCGTAAACTTTCCAACCTGTTCACATTAGAACAGGTTGAAGACAGTAAGCTAGGTGGCTCTTTGCTGCTAGAGCTAACAGCCTCTGTCCACGCAAAATCTTTTATGCTCTGGTGGAACAGTCAAGCGGATAGTGTTAGCTTGACTACTAAAGAGCTAAGACGACTAATAAAAGAATATAACAGCGAAAATAATTTTGATAATATTCTTGCTGATATAAAAGAAGAAAGGAACAAAGCAAAGAAGGATAATATCACTAATAAAGATTTAAGTATTGCCGATACTGGCAATACAGATAGTGATACAAATAGTGATACTGTTCAAGATCTTGAACAGCTAGTCCTAAATGCTTCTTTAGAAATTCAGGAAAGTATCTACAACAAGCTACACCTTAAGTTTAATAAGTAATACTTAAGATATAGCTTTACTGGAAGCAAACACCGGCCAATATTGGCCGGTGTTTGTTTTTGTGTTTTGTAGTTTACATAATATATTGGGACCGGTACCGGTTCCAATTCATAACATATCGGGACCGGTACAGGTTCCAATTCATAATATAGGATCGGGACCGGTACCAGTTCCAATTAAATAGAAAGGGATTATAATGTTAACAGAAAAGGAGGTTAGTCTTTTCTATGGCTTTACGCCATTGGAAAGCCATAAGGGTGTGAGGCTA
>Ga0208919_1000674_pt1 | contig 21764 bp, 9 predicted proteins | sample 4_EtaG_FD_184076 | JGI IMG/M metagenome (GOLD analysis project Ga0208919, IMG submission 184076) | Marine viral communities from the Subarctic Pacific Ocean - 4_ETSP_OMZ_AT15127 metaG (SPAdes) (version 3) | ecosystem: Environmental > Aquatic > Marine > Oceanic | place: Pacific Ocean | collected...
GGTCCCAACTGCACCACATTAGCTATACTACCTGTTTGAAATGGAGTTACAGTTCCTTGTGTTGTTGTAGGCACGTAGTAAATAAAATCACCATTTTGTACTGATGTGTTTAATGAATCTCCTGGAAATTGTAATATTAAGTTTGTTGCCATTTTTATTATTAATTATAAAGTCATAATTGATTGAAAGTTAAACGCGTTATTTCCATTATATAACGTCTCACTTCCTTGTCTAAATCCTGAAGTACCGCTTGCAGTTGATGCACAGACAGCATTGTATTCAACTGAAGAGCCACTAGAATAACCAGAAGTATCTATAGTGTAACCGCTTTGGTAAACGTTCTGAGCGTTGTTATAGTCTCCTGCAATAACTATCGCTATATATATATTTGTATTGTAACCTGGATTATAAGTTGTTAAATTTGAGTTGAAGTTATTAGTATCCCAAGTTATTGTTAATGTATTAGTTGAAGCGTCATGACTAGCAATTGGAACTAAAGCGTCAATAATAGGACATTCTAAAGTTGTTGCTTGTTTAGCAGGCATTAAAGGCGCGTTTTTCTTCGTGCTTCCATCATTAGCATAACACTGTTTACCAATTTTTATATCGTATTCAGTATTTTCAGTTAAATCATCAAAAACGATATAACCTTCGTTACCTGTTGGATTCGTCAAAAACCAATCACCAGGAGTATTACCATTAGTATTACCGCCCCAACCAGATATAGTGTTAAACGCGTTTTCACCACTTAACGTTGTTAATTGGTTTTGGTATGATTGACCAGAATTATTTTCTCTATATCTACCTCTTACGTTAAACCAAGCTTCAGTTCCACCAGTATTATAAGGATCTGCTTGAGTAAACTGAGCAACACTAACAGCTATTTTTGTAAATGTTTTTGAAATCACATCCGCTGTGTTACTATCAATTGATACGCTAGCGGTTTCTAAACAAGTTAAACAAGTACCGTCGTCTATTGTTGTACCTGGATAAGCACCATCATTAACAAAGTCCCAACAAGGTGCAGTAGAACTAGAATCATTTGTTGAATTACAACCGTAGTTAAACGCATCGGTATTACTCCAACAACCGGTTTGATCATCGTAAACACAACAATCTCCATCACCTGAACTAGCTATTCCGTATGTCCAGAAAGTGTTACCAGTAAAAGAAATATCACTAGTTACTACATCAGTAATATTTGCAGTACAAGGTTGTGTTACTGTTCCAGCAGGATTACTTGTTGCAAATCCTCCCGCATCAAGTGATAACGACGGTTGAAGATAATTTGAAGCAAGTGTATTCATACAACCTGCCCACTCACACTGAGTATTATCAGCATCAGTAACATATTTATTATAATTAAGAGCCCCAACAATATTACAACCTACAATCTCTGGTGTAGTAAATGTTACTTCTGCGGGAGTAGCAGGGTCAGACGAAGAACTACCTACACCACACCAATTCCAAACTATAACCTTATATTGTTTACCTGGTCTTAAGAAACCTGGAGTGTTATCAGGATGATCACCGCAACGTATACCTACTATACCAGTATTACCATCAGGACCTAAGTTCCAAGTTTGCATACCAAAATGACCAGATGGATCTTGGTTATAATTAAAACTATTATCTTGGCAAAAAGCAAATGTCGCTGTTGTTGGAGGTTGAGTAGTACCTAAACCATCATCACAATCAGCCCATGGTCCTTGTCCTGTAAGATCTCCAAAATGATTAATTATAGGTCTATCTTCATGATTCTTAAAAATTCCAAAAGTACCTACTGTACTACCAGGATTAACGCCGCTAATTTGAGCCGTGTTATTGTTAGTGCTGTATAACGGATCTTCCATACCACTAGGTACTGTTAACCAAACTTGATTATCATCATCATATTCTCGTAACTCTAAACTTATACCAGCAATAGGTATAGGTCCTGGTCCACTGATATTAAAACCTGTATTACAACCACAATTACCACTAATAGCAAAGCCATTATAACTAGCGTCATCCCAATTTATAACTGCGTTAGTAGGTGTTATATTTGTTACGGTTAAATTAGATACGGAAGGACAAGATGTTATACATGAACCATCATCCTGCGTGGCATTTGGATCAAAATTGAATGCTGATAAATTCATACAACCTAAAATATGAGCTATACAGCTTCCATCATCAGTATTAGCATTTGGATCAAAGTTCTGTGTATTTGGATCAGTACATCCAAATATTGGAGCAATACAAGAACCATCATCTATGTTTGCTGTCGAGTCATAATTAACTGCCACAGGATCTGTACATCCATACACAAAAATATTTTGTCCAAAATCAATTGAAGGATCGTAGTTGTCTAATAATGTTTCTTGTGCACTTCTAACTGGACCACCATTAGGTGATGTACCGCTTGTGTAGTTATCAGCGTTACAGTAAGTTATAACTCTAAATCTAAGGTACGTAAGAGTTGACGTCCAAAACGTAGTTGTTCCATTATCTGGTTGTAAAGCTACATCATGGAAAGTGTGTGTAAACGTTTGGCCGTTTGCTGGTACAGCGCCACTGTTGTCAAGAATTACCTCTTGAGAACCATTACTATTACCCCAGTTAGTTTGCATACCTGATCCAAACGAAGCGTAAGCCATTTGTAGTTTAAACTCATTAAACATATTTACGTTCCAAGGTAATTCTGGCGCTTGGAAAGAAACAGTTACATCATGCATACCTACAGTTCCACTTGTTGCTAAAACAACGTTATCTACAGTAAGATTAATTGGTTGTTCACAGATTTGACAACCACAAGTATTAAAAGGACCTACGGTTTGGCTACCTTGTGTAGGTACGCTGTTATACCAAGTGCTATTAGGGTTATTAAAAGTTGAAGCAGCATTTAGATCTTGTGAAAACTCACCAGAGTTCCAAATATTATTATAGAAATTATTACCAATAAGAGTTTGATTAACAGAACAACCTATATAGTAACAAGAACCATCATCATTTATGCAAGAGCTACAATAATTACAAGCTGCTGGATCCATACATCCATCGGTTGGTGGTGTAATACAGCTACCATCGTCAAAAGTAGGACAAGGAGGAAGAATAGCGTTTTGATAATTGTAAGGTATAGTGTTATCACAACCTATACCAGGAGTTAAGTAATTAGAAGCTCCAACATCAGTACAACCACCGTAAGTACAAGAACCATCATCACTGTTTACATCTAATTGAAGATTACCAGTTGGCGCTGAATAGTTAAAGGCTGGAGTTAAATTATCAAGACAACCATAAATATAATCATAACAACTACCATCGTCTATATTAGCGTTTGAATCATAATTAAATGCTAGTGGATCTGTACAACCTGCTTGTGCGGTAATACAACTACCATCATCATTAGTAACATAAGGATATATATTATTTGTATTGTTTGGACCACCGTAGTTTGTTGCGTTTATGTTATTAAGACAACCATTATATTGACATGAACCATCATCAGTATTTGCACTTGAATTATAACTTAAATTATCAGCGTTTGGATCTGTACACCCAAGTAACACAGGAATACAAGGATCAGTAGTATCACTTGCAGAAACTTGATTTATAGTTGCAAGTGGATCATAGTTAAACTGACCAAAAGTTGTACAGCCATAAACTATAGAAGTACCTATAAAATTAGTATATCCAAGACCTTGAACAGCAAAACTACTTGTATCAAATTTATTATAACTATTTGTTAAGTGACCATATTGATCTGTTGTTACAGCTTTACCTCTTATATAATTAAACCATTTACCTTCTTTTTCTATAAACTCAATTATACTACCTTCTTGTTGGTCTGTTTTAATACTTTCTACATACCAACCGTTTTTAGGATTTAGATTATAGTATTGTGAGTCGCTATACAACACACCTGTTGCAGTTCCTAACAACAAAGGATCTTCTTCTATTAATAGTTTTACTCTAGACTGACTACCTTCATAATTCAAAGTATTAAAAGACTTAACACTATGAGGAAAATCATTTAATAAAACAGTAACGCTTGATGGGTGTGGTGTAGTAGCACCATAAAAAGTATTTCTTGGCCAAGGGTTTAAAACAGTACCTTCTTCATGGTGTCTCCATAAATTACCATTTAAAAACGTATAATAATCATTAGCACAGCTAATAGCTAGTTCTGGAATATAAGATTTAAAACTAACCCAACCTTTTACGTTTTCTTTATAAGAAACAGTTGTTGTATTATTTTCATTTAGACTATAAGAATTTACAATTAAATCATTATCTTGCATTAATGTTAAATTGTATTCGTCTTTTCTGTCATCATAACTACCTATTAACTTAGTAGTTACTTTTAAATTATCTCTAAACCAATCTTTCATACCTGCATCAGATATAGCTGTTAAACCATCTTTTGATAATCTTACAACAGAACCTCTTACTTTATCAGTAAAATAAACTCTATAAGCTTCCGATGCAAATGATTCTGGATTTTTAGATATACCATATTCACCTACAAAAGGTATTGTTTGTCCTAAAACATTAGCCGTTGCGGTTAACTGCGGGTTTCCATCAGCGTTGAATACAGCATCTTTATTTGATAATATTTTTAGAACTTTATCTTCACAAAGAACTATCAAATCAGTATTTCTAGTATGTAGTTTTTGGATACTACCATATGATGGATTTATATCTTTAGTGATTTTTTCTGCTTGTATAAATTGGTTTAGATTATTTACACCACTAACAGAATTGTATATACCAGAATATATTAATCCATATTTTCTATTTTCTCTTTTATATTGTTCAGGTAAAGTTGTAGAAGCTTTTACACCATTTAAAATATAAGGTAAATTAAAATTATCTCTAACTCTATTAGATTCAACACCATTACCAAATGAATAACAGTTGTGCCAATTTAAATCATAAGAAGTATTGTATAAATTTCTTTTTAATTTTATAGTTCTAGTAAGACCATCGAATGGTGGCGGTTCTATAAATTGATCTACAACAGCTTCTGCTTTACTACCATCTGGTCTTTCTATAATTATAGTTTCATTTACGTTTAAAGGTGGAACTCCACCAGGACAAGGTCCAACATAACAAACATCTGCAGATAAAACTATTGTATCAAAATATGATGCTACAATATAAGTCCCTGGAACAGGATTGTCTGTATGCGCGCTAGATACTTTAGATAATTCAGGAGCGAATATTTTTATAGTTTGGTTATCTAAAGTTATAGGGTTGTAACCACTTATTTCGTGATAAATATTTAAATCAATAGATTCTTTTGGTTCCGTTTCCCATATAGCTGGTTTTTTAGATTTTAATTTTTTAATACCAGGAGCAACATCAATAAATTGAATAGTATAACCAACAGCATCAACTCCTTCGTTAGTATTTCCAAAACCATCAGCATTATTGAAAAAATTTATATTTTTTGCTGAATTTGGACTTAATCTATTCATTGTGTATTGAGCAAAATATAAAGCATCAGAGGCTGATATGCCACTTAAATCTATATTAACATCAGTTTGCGCGTCATAAGCTTTACATTTTATAGAAAAATCACTTGTACTATTTTCAATTATTTCAGATACAGTAGCTAACTGAGTTTGCGTAAGTGTTGTAGAAGCGTACTGGTATAAAACCATACCAACGGTTAATCTGTTACCGCTACTATCTTCTAAACTACTAACATTAATAGTGTAATTATTAGTAGAAGCTATTGATGCTGATAATTGTATTGTAACACCTCCAGATATTGCAGAACCATAACCTGATACAGGATTCCAACCTATAGTTTTGTTTAATGTTATTTTATAGTTTCTAGTAAAATTAGAAGGTCTCCAATGTGTACTAGTAGCATATTTAGTCCAATGATCAGGAGAAAACACGCTAATATCAACATCATTACCATCTCTAATCATATGTGGTCCAGCGTCCCAACCAGGTAAATTAGGATGTATACCACTAGCTGTAAAATGATTCCATGGTAAATTATCTCCAGAAGCAGCTACACTTTGATCAAGTGCATTTTCTTGTTGCGTGGTATCCATATTCTCACCATCTGTAAGATCATCAATCCTTACTCTATAGTAATTATCTACATTAGTTATAGTATATATTTCTTCAGAAGGATCTTCTTTAAATCTAAATTTAGATCCAGCAACTAATCTTTTAGCAAAATCACCATTATCACCATCGTAAACAGAGTTACCATCGTCAATATCAAACATCGTGTCTAAATTATCCCAAGCGTAATCAACATCACTACCCTGTATACCACCAAAAGATAATTCAAGTCTGTTACCTGATAATCCCCAAGAAGCTTGTTGCGTAGGGTCTAAGTTTTCTTCAGGATTTGGAACACCATCCCCACCTTCATAAGGATATGTACCAGCAATATGAGCGTCAGCATCTATAAACCAAACGTCAACGAACTTTTGATTTGTAGTATCTTCACCTGTTATAAGATTTCTTTCACTTCTAATACGATGATTAATACCATGTGGTAAGTTTCCTTCTTTTTTATCTGCTCTTTGAACATTTATACCTCTAAAAAACGCGTCAAATGGAGCCCATTTAAAATGAGATATTCCCTGCCAACCACTAACATTACCTAGGAAATGAGCAACTTCTCCTGTAGCAACTCTATAATCAAACCAACTTGAAGCGCTAGATGCATCACTATGTATACTACCATGAGATGAAACTACATTTTCTAAACCGGTACTATTATCAGGTGTAAGTCCACTAGTATTTGAAAATACATATCTATGTTGATCTTGGGTTGCGGCTACTGCTGGTACTCTCCATAAGTATATCTTTTTTTCAGGACCAATAGATAAATTGGTTGTTATTGATGGTTGTTGGCTAGATATATTTTCAACAAAAGTATCATCTAAAAATATTTTTACAAAAAACTTACCATCAAATTCAGGTAAATTTTCAACTGTATATTTATAAAAATTAACAAAGGTTTCATCAAGTATTTTAGTTTGTGCGCCACCACTCACGTCGTCTGTAAATATATTTATATCCTCTCCTATTTTTTCTTCTAAAGTAATATAAATATAATCATCATCAGAAGCAGCAGAACCTATTCTATATCTTTTACTTCTTACAGTTTCGTCTGCGTTTGCTAGTTCAAAATAAATAGCATCTCTTCCTATATTGTTATATATTTCATCTAATTTAGCTATACTAGAAGTAGAATAAATATCTGCATAATTAATAGCAAACTTACTTTTGTTTAAAAGAGGTACTCTAGTATCATCACTAAATATAGATGTTGCATCAAAATGTTGTCTAGAAGATATTAACGTTTGTTTTGTTTTAACAAAATCCGGTGCTTCGTTTTTTATATCTAATACTTTATATCTAGCTTCTTGAGCAACAGCAGTATCAGATTCTATACCTTTTTTCATTATGATATAACTGTCTATATCTAATTTGTTTCTATCCGTAGAAGGGAAAGATAACCATATACCACCATCTTCAGCATCGTACCAACGGTCCATAGCTAAATTATAATACTCACTAGATGATTCTTTTATGAAAAACTTATAGTACTTCATATTTGTAGGTTGATTCTGCCCTTTAAAACCAACTTTTAATCTATTACCACTAGCAGATTTATCTTTACCTAATTTAAAAGTAGAATTTAAACTAGAAATAACTGGCGTTTCTCTACCATGTTCATCTATAAATACAACACCTAATTGATATTCTCTTAACGATTTAATTGATCTAACTCCTGAGCCATCACTACTCTGCCTTGATGATATAATATGTTTAAAGTCAGGATAATATTTTAAACTATTAATAGTTGTTAGATCAAAATTTTGTATATAGTTACCGTATACAACTCTATTACCTGTTATTTCTTGTGCTTTTGCACTTAAAGGAACGTTGTCCCAAGGTCTTAGTATTTGATTTTCAGGTATAGCTGCTTTTATATTACTAGATTTTATTTCGTATGAGTTTGCATACCAAGCGTTGAGTGGTTCACCTATAATTGTTTCATCGTCTGGTTTTACAGTATCAATAATATAAACATTTGGAGAACCATCTTCTTTATAAAGTATTTCAACAGCATCTACATCTTCATATTCCCCACCAACAGTATAAAACTGTGGAATAAAATTACTTAAAACAATAGAGTTTAATCTATTTGTCATTGCAGTATTATAACCTTTTTCAGCATTGTAACTAAAAGAACCTGGTTTAAATGCTACTTCAGAATATGGTGATATAGCTGAATATTCACCATCTGTATATTTATATCTAATAGCAAATCTAGGAAATTTAAATTCAAATAGCTTTTCAGATTCATCAAATAAATCTACTACATAAGTAAGTGGATCAGAAAAATTATCTGCACCAGCAAAAGGTATATCACCACCTATTTCTGTTACTAAAATTTCTACGTGTGCACTACCTGGACCAGACGTAGGCCAGTTTTGTGCTTCTGGAGCAGCTTGTTGATCACTGGTATTAGATACAAAAGAGTTATATGTACCAGAAGCGTTTGCACCTCCATTGTCCCATGCTGTTATTTGGCCTTTTATAGTAAAAGCAGAAGTGTCTAAAGGTATTGACGGTTGCTCGTTGTTAATATTATTAAATTCTTTTAAAATAAGTTTACTACCAATTTCCCATTGTAAAGTAAAATCACTAGCTATATTACCAGATGTATCTATAGCTTGAGGTATTTGTATTCTAAAAGTACTACCAACTTGTATATTAGAAAAGTCATATAAATCTGATTGTGCAAAATTAGATATGTTAGGGTTGTTTCCAGGAGTTGATATTGTGTTAATTAAACCACTATAAAATAAACCTGGTTCTCTAGATGTTTTATACTCTACAGACGGAGAATATTTAGGAGATTTTCTAATAACAGTTATATGATCTTCTCTAATAGGAACTTGAGTACCTACTCCATCTATAGTATCTGTTATTAATAAAGTATGATCGTTACCACTTGAATCTGTACCTTGTAAACTACGGTTAATGTTTATTTTTTTAGGTTCATTAAAACCGTCTGTATAAAAAAGTAAATCATCAATTATATTTATACCTGTAATTAATTTTTCACTATTAAAATTAAGAGCTCTTTTTCTAAAAAAGTTTAGATATTGACTAGACGAAAGATCTAACTCTGTAGATAAAAGTAAACTGTTAGGAGCAAAAGTTCCTGAAGGTATTTTAAACTTAACTTTAAAAGTACCTGCCATACTAGCAATAACATCAACACCTGTATCACAATTTATTATAGCAAAAGTATTTATTGTTTGTGGATTATCTACTAAATTACCAAAAACTGGATCGAAATAACTATTTACATCTATACAACCACCATTACCATTACCTAAATCTGGAAAGTTAGCGTTAGGTTCTATTTCTATTTGAATACCAGTTTGAGTATCATCTGGGGCAGTACCACCGTAGATACCATCAACCCCAGCATCAAATTGTATTTGGTATATATCATTTAACCAACTAGAGTTCTGTGGTATTGTTATTTTATTATTAAAAATAGGTGGCCCAATGGTTTGTCTTTTAACTGAAAGCGCACGACCATTACCTGTTGATGGATAATCTATCATACCAGTAAATATATTACCGCTAGTCTGAGGTGCGCCAGGGTAATTACTTGGTAAAGAAGGATGTGTAGATGTGTTTATACAAGGAGAACAAAAAGCGTTAAACTTTTTAAACTGATTTACATTTGGGTTAGTGTTGTTAACGTTAGGCACAGTACCACTACCCTGTGATGTAGGTAGATTTCCAGTTGTAAGACTGTCTAGCCCATCTACTTGATCGGTAAATACTAAAGCTCTGTAAAATTGATGTTGGGTTGTAAAACCAGTAGGATCTTTTAATAATACTAAATAATTATTATGTAAAGTAGCAGTGCCGTTAGGGAACATACTTGTAGTAAATAAGGCTGGCATTTGTCCACCTAATTCAAAAAGCTCCCATAAAGCGGTTGATCCTTCTATCCACGGATTTTGAGATCTAAGAGTTTCCCACGTACTAGGTTGCGATCCTCCTGCACCAACACAACCGTTTGCCTCTATTGAATTGATTGTAGCTACAATAGCATTGTCGTTTGGTAAAAGAGTGTTAGAAATTAAACAGTCTGGTATTAAAACTAAATTCTCAAACCACTCTGTGTTATTGACTATGTTTACTCCTGTAGCCATCGTAGCGTCTAACCCAGCTGTTGTCTGCTGTGGATTTGCAGCGTTTGGATTATGTCCAATAACTTCAAAACCAAGCTCAGCTTGAGTAAAGTTAGGTGAAAAACTAAATTCAAGATCTTGTATTCCGCCAATATTTTGTACAATGGCAGATTCTGTATATTGACCAGCGTTATTCACGCCTTGAACACTCATACCTACATTTACAAAATCAATAAAACTAGCGTCTACAATTAATATATCGCTAGGTAAATTATTTTCAACAGTATCATTTGGTATTACAACACCGTATTTGTCAACAAAAACAGGTTCGCAACCTGCATATGTATGACGCATAATCATATCTTTTCTATGTAAAGGAGTAAAGTGTGTGAAAGGATCGTAGTTTCCACCGTGTGTAGTTATTAAGGTACTTATATAATCAAGTATATAGTTTGTGTCAAAATCAGGACCACAAACTAACCAGTATAAAGAATCATTTTTTTCATCAGATATAGAGCCTACGGTTTTAGATCCAATTAATATAGGGTTTGGATCGCCATTAGCATTAGGATATGTACAACCTTCAATATTACCTAATATATTCTGAACAGTACCAACATTAGAATCATCTGATGTTGACACTTCTATATTCATAGCGTCTCTATATTCTCCGTTTGGAACAAGTCTTTCATCAAGATCTTTGTTCATCTTACCCCCGGTAAAATGATGCTTAATTTCTGGCATTTAATTAATGTTTAATTTGTTTTGATTTACCTCTTAAAACTTGAGTTATTTCTTCTAATTTAATATTAGATAATCTTAATTTTGCTTTTCTTGTTTCAGCAAATCTTTCTTTTTTGTATCTTCTTACAATATATTCTGGTATACCAGCTTTTGTAGATAATATAGCGTATAATATCCATTTATACATGGCTTCTTCAGCAAACTTATGCACTTGCATTTCTTCATCTGTACCAACAGTATCACTTAAATAGTCTAAAACTATTGTTTGCCCTGACATATTTGAACTAAAATGTATTTTACCAACTTTACAGTCTATATAAAAAGATCCATTTGTTTGCGCATGTGAAGGTTCTAAACCATATCTTTCGCCTTCATAAGGCCAATAAACATCATCTTCATAATCATCATTATTATTTTCAGATGGATTATTTGACTTGTAATTACTCCATGTTAAAGAATCTTCTTCATCACCAACTCTAACTAATGATATATTATCTATAGTTACATTTCCAGCTGTTGAACTAGTTTGACTAAAAGTTATTGATCTACTACTTAGCTGTGCTTCTGTAACACCTGTAGATAAATCTATTTCATGTGAATAAGTACCGTTTGCAGAAACAGATGTTGAATCTTTAAAGTCTCCATTTTCATCTATTATTCTCCAAGCATAAGTACCGGAACTATAACCACTCAAAGTATATGTTATAGTATATTTTTCACCACTATGTATAGGTATGTTTTTAACATAAAATTCTTGATCTTCAGGAAGATTATAACCGATTATAGCGTTATTATCAAAAAACCAACCAATTGAATTTGTTATTGGATCTGAAACGGTACCAGAAGCTGTATTTGTAGATTGTGCGGCTCCTCCAAGTAATGCGTTTAACACTATGTTTCCAACTCCAGCTTGTAGATTACTATTAAAACTATTAGATAATAAATTTCCAGATTTTATTAAATCACCATTAGCATCAAATAAAAAATCTCCATCATCACTTTGCTGATATTTAGTAGGATTAGAAGTTTCTTTAGCTGGATATAAAATATGCTTAATACCTGAGCTATCAACACTACTAATTTTAGTATAGTTTACATAATCCTGAGGTAAAGGCATTGTTAAAGAATTAGGAACTTTATACTCTTGGCTTTTACAAGATTTAAAAGTATCAAATGAAAACTCTTGTAAAGCTCTCATAGCATGAAACTGCACGTCTGTTATACTTACTTTAGATATTATTTTACCTTCACCAACATAGGCTATCATAAACTGTTGTATTAATCTATTTAACGGAGTAAATTGATAGTTACCTAAATTACTTTCGTTTTCATAGTATTGTTGTTTTGTTATTGGTGAACCACTTTGAGTGTATAATAATCCTGACATTTATTTATTGTTTTTGTTGTTGAGTTTGTGATACTTCTAATAACTGTGCGGCTTGTAGTGTTTCTTCTCTCTTAATAGATATACCTGCTAAAGTTAATATTTTATAAACTAATTCATTAGAATCTGACTTAGGTAATTCAAAATCAGTGCTTGTTGCTGGATTATGTAATGCTTTTTCATTTATAACAACATATCCCCACTCTACCTTTTCTGGTTCTTTAATATAAGAGTAAAAAACATCAGTAACATCAGACGGTGAAACAATAACCTCGTTATTAGCAACGTAATATACAGGTCTTTTAAATGTTGGTCTAGTTAAAGGGCTTATATCTAATCTAGCAAATTCTTTAAAATCAACTTCGTAAGCTAAGTGTCTTCCAGTAACATCGTCATTATAAACACTGCCTAATTTCCAAACACCAGATATATCAAAACCATTATATGCGTTTAATGTCGCAGTAACGTATTCTTCAAAGTAAGAAATTTTTTCTCTTAATAAACTAGCCATATCAGAGTACTGTGTATTGTTACCATAACCGGCTCTGGTAAATTGATTATAGTCATAAAAATACTGTTCCAATATCTCTATTTGAGCCATGTTGGCAAATAGATTAAATTCTTGAGGCGTTATATAACCTCTTTGCTCTTTATTTGCTAAAGATAAAACTCTTTGATATATAGTATCACAACTAATTGCCATATTTTTTAATTTTTATTTATTATAATTATAAGGAAATAATCTGTTTAAATTATCTTTTCTTTCATCACACCCACAATCTTTACCAGTTATTTCACTAACTTTTTTTACAACTTTTTTTATACCAGTTGCTTTTGTAATTTTTTCTATTGTATCGCCTAATCCTTTAGATTTATTTTTTTCCATATAATTAAATTTTGTAGTTACGATCGTCCTAAAGGACGACCGCTCTACATTTAGATTAATTTAATCTTTTTTCAATGTTGCTATACACCTCCATGCCTTCATCAGTTTTAAACCAATGCGCTAAAGCAGTGTATGGATGTTCATCAAAAGGTACAACCATTATTTTTCTATCGTTTGATCCCCACATAAAATTTCTTTGATCTTGTGATAGTTTAATAATACCAAGCTCTACAGCTTTAATACCAAAGTTTCTAAGTTGTACATTATCATCATTAGCTAATTCTAAGAACAAAGAAGGATTGTTTCTAGCAAATACTAGTAAATCTCTTTTAAGCTCTTTAGAACTCATCTTAGATACTTCAGAACCTTTTTCTACACGCATAATAGCTTCTGCTAAATCAATATCTAATTCTCTAGCCATTAGTATTGCATCGGCTTCCATTTCTAGTATTTCTATTTCATCAGCAGCGTTAACTTCTGGCTTCCACTCTTCATAAAGAACATCTTTGCCTGGGTGATATAAAGATAAAAGTTTTTGTAAAATAGTTTTTTCTCTTGGAACTAACAAAGCGCCGTTTCTAAAAATTATATGTGATAATCTTTGATCACCTTTCATTTCATCTACAAAACACGTTTGTTGATTTTCACAATATTTTAACTCTCTTTCAAAACCTTTTTCTTCGTCAAACCAATAAACATTAGCTGATTTTATAGATCTTGATAAAGGTTTTTTATCTCCTTTTAAATAATAAACTCTATCTTTGGTTTCCCAAGTTGGTTTTTTAGGTTCAACTTTTTTAGGTTTTGGTGTTTCAACAACTGGTGTTTCAACAACAGGTACCTCTACCTTTTTTTTTGTTTCTTGTTTTTTTGCCATAATATAATATATAATAAAATTAATAAAATAAAAGGCCGAGGCCGAAGCCCCGGTCTTTTAAAAATAGTTTACTTCATTAACATAAAGTTGTTAGCACCTTGAGTAACTAAACATCTTTCAGTTAAGAAATGTAGTTGCATTGCATCTAAAGCAGATGTAGCAGCACCAACAGAACCAGTAACCCAAGTTTTCATTCTTCGGTCATCAGTTTGTGAAGCTCTATATCTAACATGTAAGAAAGGACGTTTCATACTAGCACCAACAGTTTGGTCATAAACTGAAGAGGTACCAGCAGGAATCATAACCCCTCTAATAGCAGCAGAACCTGCAACATCATTAATACCACCTCTTGTAGCTTTGTCATTTAAGTATCTGAAGTCAGACTTGTAGAAGTCATAAGAACCTCTTCTGAAACCAGTGAAACCTAAATTTAATGCCATGTCTTCAGAGTTGTCAAATACTCCGTAAGAAGTACCACCAGCTCCGTAAGAATTCATTGAAGCTAACATGTCATCAATAGCTAAGCTAGTTGATCTGTTAACGAACATCATGTATTCTTCAATAGCACCTTGCTTATCAAACTCAGCAAGTATCGCATCAAACTCAGCTAAATCAGTAGCAGCGTTAACACCATTTACACCAGAAGTAACATTACCTCTATCAGTAATAGCATCAAATAAACCTTGCGTACCAACACCAGCGTCAGATGCAGCACCTAAACTAGTATCAACAACAGTAGAGTTGGAACCTCTAACGCTTTCTAGCATTGCCATCTCAATGTAGTCAGTAAATCTAGCTCTTGTATCAGCTTCAGCTTTTAAGTACCATAAGTAACCAGATTGTCCAGCCTCAGTAGAAACTTCTACCCAACCAATTCTAGATGCATCAGATCCTGATACTTCGTAGTAATCTTTCATTATAATTGGTTTGTTAGTGAAAGTTTGGAACTTAGGCTCGTTAGCTGGAGTACGTGAAGTAGCAGCAGCAAAGTTGCCATCGTTGTAAGATGTTCCTTTTGCGTATTCAGAACCAACAACTAATAAAGTTGATCCGCCAGCAGTTGTAGCGTGACCAGCTAAATTAGCTTTATCAAAAGGTTCAACTTGAATCTCAGCTGTATCAGTATCAACAGCTAAACAAGGCGTAACTATACCATCACTTGCAATAAGTACTATATCATTAGTTCTAACACCGTGATCAGCAACAGTAAAACCAGAAGTATTACCATCAATATCACTTGTTACAGTAAACGTACCGTTTGTAGAACCAGATACAGCAACTGTACCTTTTACCGAAATGTGTAACCTACCTTGTTCTGACCAAACAACTTGATCAGCAGTCATAGATTCTTCAGCACTAACCTGCGCTAAAAAACCTGAAATTGTACGAGGTCCAAAAACCTCAGCTTCTTTTTCCATTAAATCTGGAACATATTGTTGACCCCAACCTGCGTTTGACGCAGATGAAAGATCTAAGTAATTTGTAGATAATGTTTGCTTTTGTGGAGCTGGAACACTATTCAAATTATCTCCTGCAGTAATTGCCATAATTTTTTAATTTTAAATTGTTATTTATTGTTTTTAATTTTAAACTTAAAATCAGAAGAATCATTACCTAACACCTTTACTTTTATACCTCCAGCGTCTATAGTTCCATGACTTTGTCTTGGATCCATATTAACGTTTTTAGCTTTAGCTACACTATTTTTCATAGCATCAGCTTTTCCTTGTTCATAAAAGTGTTTTGCAACAGCGTCAGCGTTCATAGCTGTAAATAGAGATTTATGATACCCTTTAGCATCAGACATTTCATTTTTTTCGTTCAAGAACTTCTTGACAAAATTATTTATATCACTTTGAGTATTTTTAATTTCTTCAGTATTATTCACGTTAAATCTATATTTTTTATCCCCAACGTTATATTCAAAGCCTTTAAACTTATCATTAAAAACATTATTTGTTTTCTTTAAAAAATTAGATTTTTGTGATTCTGCTACTTTTTTATTCTCTTCTGACTCTTTGTTATATCTATTAAAGAAATCAACTGCCTTCTGTTGCTCACTCGTGAGTTTTGAACCAGCTTTAATATCTTCATAGTATTTGGACTTTTGCCCGTCCAGATGGGCTCTAGCGTTGGCAACTTGCTCTTTTAACGCTAATTTTTTTCTTCGTATATCTCTTTCTTCATCTTCTTCTTCGTTATAAGAGAACGAATCTTCCATAAGGAAGTTAATTTCTTCGTTATTTAAATGAGGTTTTGTTTGCTTATAATACTCGTATAATAAATTTTGATCATCTAGCTTTGAGTAATCTTGATTAAGCTTTACATAGTCACTTAAATCTCCACCAGTTTCTTCCATAAAGTCCATTAACTTTTGAATATTTTCTGGTAGTGGCTTACCGGTAGCTTCTGCTTCAGCTATAGCTTCTTCAACTTTTTCTTCTACTTCAGCAACTTCTTCTTCTGTTGAATCTTCAGTAATTTCTTCTAAAGCTGTAGTTTCTTGTACTTCTTCTTCCGGTTGTACTTCTTCTTGTTTTTCTGTAGACTCAATTTTTTCAGACTCTTCAACTACTATGCTATCGTCAGTGTTATCTTCTTTAGCTTCATCTTCTTTTAGTGTTGGAGGTTTATTTAAATCTACTTTAATTACGCTATCGTCATCAGCGCTTTCAAATTTTGTTTCATCAACTTGTTCAGTTGCCTCTTGTGTAGTTTCTTCAACTACTTGTTCATCTTTTTCTTCCATAATATAATATAATAATAATTAATAATTTTTACTTAGGGTCAAACGCACCTAAATCAAATCCGCCACCTAGTATATCATTACCTGCAGACTCAAAGTTTTTAGGTGGTTTTCCACTATTTCTTTGTTCAATCATCTCACTTTGTTGAGAGGCTTGAATTTTTGTTCTTTCATCTTTTCTATCTTCTTTCTGTTTTTCTCTTTCTTTCATACCGCTAACCTCTAAATTTTTTAACTGCATACTCATTTCAAACTCTAACTGCATAAGTTGTTTTTTATATTCAACTTCTTGCATCATTTTTTCAGCTTCTAATTTAGCTTTAACTTGTTCTAACTGTAAATCGCTTTGTGTTAACGCTTGGTTCTTTTGAACTTCTATTTGAGCAGCTGCTTGCGCAGCTTGAGTATTAGATTGAGATTGAGCCTGTATATTTTCTAATTGTAACTTTCTATCTCTATCTTGTTTCTTTTTTCTTCTTATTTTCAACATTTGATTAGCTAGCTTTACGTTCTTGATCTCTCTAAGATCAATAGCATCTTCTAGTTCTATATTCTTTTGTTGAAGAGCCATTTGTATGTTATTTTCTAACATAGCTTTTTCTTCTTCATCAGGCATTAAATCTATAAATATTCCAAAATCGTACAAATGTAATTCTGACATCTCTTCCAATGTAGCAACGTTATGAGCTCCGATGGCTTGTATGAAAGCATTTTTTGTTGGTGAGTATTGAATTATATCAGATATTCTAAGAGATAAACACTCTGCTGTTTCTGCTGTTAAAAATAAACCAGCTTGCAAGATATGTCTTGTGGCTGTGTTACTATTAGCAGCTGCTAGCTTCTGAACTCCAACTAAAGCATTTTTATCTGGCATACTACCATCTCTAGCCTCGTTTAAACCGGTTACATCTCTTATCATTTGTAGATAATAATTATACGTACTAATTAAAGCTTGCATTTTATTACCACCTGATCCAGATGTTATTTCTTTAATAGGTACTTTACCAGGATTTATATCACCATCTTGAGTAAATGATCTACCAATAACAGAACCAGTTTGGAAGAACATGTTTAGTGCTTCTTGTGGATTATAATTAGTTCCGTTACCTAAATCAACCTCTGCTAATCCATCTGCATCTAAATAAACACCGTCCGGAACCATTCTTGACATTACTTGCTGTAGTTTTAGATGTGTTAATTGAATCATATCAGCAAAACCAGTTATTCTTTTTACTAAACTTTCTATTTTTCCATTATACATTCTAGGTGCTACAATAGAGTAATTCATTTTAACTTTAGTAAAATCACTTTTAGGACGCATCATATTTTTAGACATTTCCCACTTAAGAAGTTTATCAGTACCTAAAATTATAGCTCCTTCATACAAACACTCTATTGATCTTAGTAATCTTGAATAACCACCTTCCATATTTTCCGGTGGGTTAAACGAATCATCTTTAGGTATTACTTTATCAGCTCCAGTTCCAGTTTCTTTTACTTTATAAACTTCATTCATATAGGTTTTATAATTAAAATATAAAACTTGTATTTTATTATTATCTTCTTTATCAGAACTATATTTATTATGATTATTATTTCTATGATAAGATTTATTTTTCATTATATCCTCAAGATCGCTTTCTGTTAAATGAGGAAACTGTTTAGCTAATTCATTTACTGGAATAGATTTAACCTCACCAACATAATATATGTCTTCAAAATAAGGAGAATCAGTATAAGAATAAACTAAGTTAGCTGGATCAACATAGTCTATAGTAACACCTTCAGAAGTATTAAAATTATTTTTTACAGCTCCAATACCAAGAACCGTTAAATCATAATAAAATCTTTTCTTTATAAGTTCATAATTATTACCTTCCATTAAAACACTTAACGCTTGTTCTTCTGCTAGCTCTACAGCTTGCTTGTAGCTAAGCTGCATGTGTAATCCTAATTCTTCTTCTGTTTCAGGTAGTATCTCAGGATTATTTTCAGTTAAATTAATACCGAAAGCTTGTTTAGCGAAAGCATCTAATTCTTTAGATCTCATATCTGCTAGAATAGATTCCATGTATTGTGTTCTTTTAGCTACTCCATATTGATCTTGTGAAAATGCTTTTATATCATATGTTCTTTCAGCTATACCATTAACAACTATATCAACAAATTTAGGAATAATTGGAACAGGTGTCCAGTCTAAATTTAAATAGGACAAATCACCGTTTATAGATAACTCATCCTTATACTTTTGTATCGACTGTTCGCCTCTAGCATATAATCTTAGGTTATGAAAGTTATTCATATTGTTTCTATACCTATTATTATTATAATCATTATTAAACCACTCAGTCTCTATAGCTTTAGCTACTTTTAAACCATAATCATAACTAAGCTTCTCAGCATCACTTACGGTTTGACTAGGAAAATAGCTGTTACTAGAATATGCCATATTTATTTTATTATTTGTGAATTAAATCCAGTATTACTATACTTGGAAATGTTTATATTTAGTTTTGATTTCTCAACTTTTGCGTTTGGTCTATATAAATGTCTATTATTTGCCATTATAGCTAAACCAGAACTTATAGACGCATCAAATTTAGTTCTTTTATTTATATCAAATTTTGCCCAATCATTTAATAAAGCGTTAAAATATAAATCACCAAAGCTACCATCTTGCTTCATACCAACATGATCTTGTATATACATTTCAATAGCTGCCGCGTGAGCTTGTTTAATATCTTCACTTGAGTTTGGTATTCCACCTACCTCTTTTTCTGCTACTGATAGTTTATTCCAGACTTTATCTGGCCTATTCATACTAAAACCTCTATAACCTCTTCTTCTTAAATAGTATAATAACCTAGGTTTATTATTTTCTGCTAATATAGGCATTCCATAAAAAACTAATGCCATCAACACGTCTTCAAAAAATATTTCAGCCGTAGGTGGTCTTGATAAGTACTCTAAAAAGAAGCTATTCGCAGGAGCGTCCTCCATACTAAACCTGGTTAAGCCGTGTAATGCTCCTTTAGATCCTTCTCCATCTACGGTTCCTGATATATCATACGAGTCACAACCAAATGCTCCCATGTGTTCATTACCAGGATATTTAATACCATTTTTAAGTACCACTCTATTTTGTAATTGCTGAGGTGGAACCCAGCTAACTTTAAACCTGCCTTTTGGATCTGGATAAAAAATTACTTGTGAATCTTTAACACCGTTAACCCATTGAAAATTACCAGTTGTAATACCTAGCGTTCTAGACATTTCTTCGTTATAATCTATTTGTTCGTATATTTTTACAAGATTAAATATACTGTTTTTTGTTTCGTCTCTAAAAGCGTGCTCTTCAGTTCTTGGAAACTGACGATAAAATTCATTTAAAGCATCTTGATCGTCTTTCAAACCATCAGCTTCATTTTGCCAGCTATCTATTACACCTATATCTATTAATTCGCCGTCAGGTGCGAAGACATCGACATCAGGAGTATTAAAGACTGGAACTCCATACTCGTCAATAAATCCTTCGTAGTTCCATTCCATTGGGATAAACAAAGAGTAGAGACCAGACTTAGTCTGACCATTTCTATTTCTTCTCGTGACATCTGACGCTCTGTATAGTTTTTTGAAATTTTCACCACCTTTATCTAATGCGTTTGAAGTAGAGCCCATCATACATTTACCAATAATTCTACTACCTAATCGTAAACATGTTTTTGTAACTCTCCAGTTGTTTAAAATATTATCGGGTCTCTCCCATTTGCCACTTTCATCATGTACTAGTAAATTTAGTTTTTCACCATCATAACTATTATCTCCAGTATTTTTCCAATCAATAGTTGTGTCTAATCCTTCTAATTCTTCTAACTTTTCATTAGAAGTTATTTTTTTACGAGTAAATTTACTTGCTGGTACTCTATACGCTAACTCTGTCTTAGGACGATCCATACCATCTTGAATAGGTTTAAAAAAGAAAGGATAGTTTATGCTTATCGGAACTACTTTATCAGTAAACATCTTTTTAGCATCTGCACCTGTTTTAGATAAGATCCCATATCTACTATCACTTGCAAGAGTAGCTAAATTAACTGTTTCAGCAGATGACATGAACGAAAAGCCTGATCTTCTGTTCTTTAAGTAACACATCCCATAACATCTTTTATCAGCTTTACAAGCTTCCCAAAATATATAGAACAATCTATTTGCTTCTCTAAAATCAGGCGCTCCAACATCTATTTTACTCCATTGAAGATACATATAATGTGTTCCCGCTATATACGTTGGCTTACCATTATTCATAAACCAGAAGCCTTCATCTCTTCTTTTAAACTCCTCGTCTATATAATCAAACCATTGTTCTTTTGATTCTTCTGGATAGCTCCTCCAATCAAATATATTTTTAAGACGTGATAATTCTTTTGGTTGTTCTATTCTTGACCACTTATCCTTTTGCAATTTATGTACTTGCACGGGCATAGATGGTAAAGCAATTTTAAGATTTTGAATTTCATATATTTCTCCTATTTTACCTGTTTTAGATATAACAACCACATCATGCTCTTTGTTATATCCATATTTCCATTTTTTACCACGATTCATTCTAGTAATCGTAGTTTTTTTAATGGGTTCTATTATATTAACTAAACTTTGATCGTACATTACTTAGATCTACCTTCTGCGAATCCTTTAAAGACTTTTTCCTTTCTCTTTTCAGATGTTTTACCCTCGAGTAAGTTTTGTTCTTCTTGTATTCTGTTAAGTATTTCAAATGCGTCAAATATAGCTAGTTTTTTAGTAGCTGCCGCGTTTTTTAATCTATCAGCCGATACATCATCTTCAGTATTAGTAATAATTTTTTCTTCTGCAACCTTAATTAGCTCATCAACTGCTTTGCGCCCAGCTAGGATTATATTCTTCTTCGTCTCCTTGATATT
>Ga0208919_1000675_pt1 | contig 21738 bp, 16 predicted proteins | sample 4_EtaG_FD_184076 | JGI IMG/M metagenome (GOLD analysis project Ga0208919, IMG submission 184076) | Marine viral communities from the Subarctic Pacific Ocean - 4_ETSP_OMZ_AT15127 metaG (SPAdes) (version 3) | ecosystem: Environmental > Aquatic > Marine > Oceanic | place: Pacific Ocean | collected...
TATCAGTACAATGAGATTTATCCTTATGGATATTATAGGTATCAACCTAATCCTTATTCTCAAGGCAATAACTCAGGCTCACGAAGAAGTACTGGAGAGAATAAAAGTAGCAATACAGGGACTAAATCCTTTAACCATACTCCACAAGAAAGAACAGATAGTTGGGGGAAGAAAAACTAATGACTTGGTTTTACTTACATTGTGTAGTAGCAGTAGTTATACTTATTGCAGATGCTAAAGGAACTTTAGAACCTGCTGTAAACAAATTTGAAGAAAAGATTGGGATATATACACCTCCTGATACAACAGAAACAGAACCATTTACATTAGAGATAGAAGATGAAAGTAGTGCCAGACTGGAAAGAAATGAGTAGAGTATTGAGATGGACAATTGGAGCTGCGTTTGCAGTATTTATGTCAGGGCTTGTTTTATTGTCTTGTGCAGATGAATGGTATCTAGGTAAATCTAGAGAAGACTTGGCAAGAGAGATGTTTGTAGTTGACTCTTTATTAATGACGATACAAATGGAACTTGACAGTACTTCTATTGATTTTCAGAAATTTTATATTGATGCTCAACGAATAAACAATGGACATGAATAAAGGGATATCATCTGATAGTCAAGTCCATATATCTATAGCATTTTTAATAAAGGCTATGATTGGAATCTCTATGCTAATAGCAGCATACTATCAGATACAGATGAAGTTTGCAAGTATGGATAGAAGTGTAGGAGATATGCATGATGAGGTGGTCATATTACAACAGAAGATGCACGATATGGAGAAGGCTCATTTAGAAGAGCTAGAGCATCACGCAGAAGAATTAGAAATTGAGAACAAAACTCTAATGCAAAAATTGGGTTTGAAAAGAAAATAAATATTGTTTAACTTTAATCATAACAAATAGGAGTTATTATTATGACAACAGCTGAATTACAAGAACAGTTAGATGGCTTAACTGAACAGCAAAAACAAGCCGAAGTTAATTTTCATCAGATAGCAGGAGCTATAGCGATGACACAGCAACTACTTGAAAAAGCTAAGGAAGCCGAAGCTAAGGATAGTAGTGATGAAAAAGATAAGAAGAGTAAAAAATAATGGCAAATACAGCCAATGTCTCCAGACAGAACCAGCTCGATATAAAAGAGATCAAAACAGATGTCAAACATATCAGAGAGCATATGGTTCCAGCAAAAGAGTTCTATCGTTTGCAGGGAGCTGTAATAGTGGTAGGAACTATCCTAATGTCTGGATTTGGTTATTTGTTTAGCTTAATTTAAGGAGTTAATATGAGTTTAGTTGAATTAGTATCTAGTCATTTATTTAATGACAGTACCAAGAAAGCTATCGTTGATGGTTTAAACGAGAGAATCGATATTCCAATTATCAATGAAAAGACTGAAGAAAAAGTTCTATCTGCTATTTATGAAGTAGTAGAAGAAGTAATGAAGAAAGTTCTAGGTAAATAGTATCGCGACTATTCACATAACTGTTTCTGATTTTGATCATGTATCTAATCAGGAAATTTTTCCAACCAAGCCTCACAGTTGTCCTAAGTGTTACTCTAGTAATATAAAGGACATAGAGGTGCTTGGGGCTTATAATGGCCCATTGTTTTGGGAATGCGAGGTATGTGGAGTGCAACTTTTAAGGTTTAGTAGACGAACTACTAACAAACATCTTAGTAAATTAAAAGAATTACATTTTGATTTAGAAGGGTTAGATACTGTATGCGAAGGACTTCCAAATTAGATGGAAAAGTTACTAGTCGAGGGATTGTTACCCCAGACAAACATTTTCCATTACACGATAAGAAGGCGATAAATTGCTTATTAAAAGCAATAAAAATAATAAAACCTAACTTTTATATTGATTTGGGTGATGTCGGTGAGTTTGAAAGTGTAAGTCACTGGCAGTGGAAAAAGAAAAAGCGTCCACCTTTAGAATACCAAATCCCATTTGTGGATAAGGATATAAAAGAAGTCAATGCTGGAATGGACATTATTGATGAGGCATTAGACAAGGTTGGTTGCAAAGAGAAGTATATTACTGAAGGCAACCATGATGACTGGTTAAATCGGTTTGTTATGGAGAATCCATATCTTACTGATTATACTTTTAGAAAAGCAATAAAGCTTGACGAAAGAGGATATAAATATTATCCTGCTGGTAAATATCTAAAGATTGGTAGAATGAATTTCTATCATGGACACCATTTTGCAGGTATTTCTCATACGAGAAATCATTTGCTTAGATTGGGTGCTAATGTGATGTATGGACATCACCATGACTTACAGCAAAGTAGCGTAACTCATCTTGATGGAGTTAAGTCAGCGTGGTCGATTGGATGTTTAAAAGATATGACATCGGAACAAAATTCCTGGCTTGGCGGTAGACAACATAATTGGTCACACGCTTTTGCAGTGGTAGATTATTTTGACAAGGGTTTATTTACAGTACATGTAATAAACATCATTGAAGGAAGAACCTCACTGTGGGGTAAGCTTATAGAGGGATAAATATGGCAAAGCAATTGCTTGAAATAAACAAGTTTATGAATGGTACGGTAACTACGCCAGATGCTACCGATACTCCTGAACAATCTGCTAGCTATTCCCTTAATCTAGATTGCGTAAATAAAGATGGAGCTCTTCAAGGTGCTCCAATCAATACCGCTGTGACTATAAAGAACTCAGCTGGTGCAAATGCTAGTCCAGATATGGACAAAGCTATTTCCTTAAAATCTGTTACTGGTTTAAATGTTATAAAAGAAGATGTTGTATACTGGGAAAATGATGATAGTAAATTACACTTCATAAAAGATTTAAATTTAAATAACACAGAGACTATCGTTGATCCAAGTAGCACTCCATTTGCTACAAGTGGTATTTCTTATAGTTCTGTTCCATTGGAAGATATAGCAATGGAGGCTCATAATAAAGAAGTTCATATAGGTCTTGGACGGTCTCAAAAGCCTAAGTGGGTTGGTTATACTAATCATTCTTCACTTACTGGCGAAGGAGCTGGCAAATTATTAGCTGTTGATGCTGAGGTTACTTATCCTTCTTCTGTTCCTCATCTAAAGAAGGTTGTTAAGGTTGCTGATGATCAATATGTATATGGAATAAGAGAAGGTGGAACTAGAATATGGAAGATTAATTCTAATACTGGGGCTTTAGTTGCCAAGTCAGCTCAAGGTACATTTTCTAACTTACAATCTATATGTACTGACGGTAGTAGTAATGTATATCTTTTAGATAGAGTAGGTAAAGGTAAAATATATAAAGTTGGTGTTGACAACTTAGACCAGATAGATGTTACATATGACTTACCTACTACTTATCAAGGGCCTTCAGGTTCAGAATATTCAGATATAGAAAGAACATCTGGAGGAACAGCTAAGATATGGGTAGCTGCTCATTGGACTGGAGGAGGAGGCTCTGGAGTAGATACTAGCGCAACTAATAAGTTTATCTGGAATTTTACTGATGATGGCACTAGTGAAACAAAAACTCTTGATAATAAAATGCCAAGAATGACTGGTGGTGGAACATCTACTGTTGGAACTTGGGTAAATTGTGTTGTGGAGTCTGGAAATATTAGTGGTGGAAGTTTTTCTGCAACTAGTACTTATATAATGGAAACATTTTCAAGAAGTTTAGTAAAGCATCCTAGTGATGCTAATGCAATATATTGGCTAGCTAGATATCCAGATTATATTGATGCTGATGTTGGTAGTGATAATATTTTAAATGTTCAGAGATTATGGTTAAATAGACCAGTTGCTGATTTAGCTGGAAGTGGTACTAATAGAGATAAAATGGAGAGTATTACAGAAATAAGAACTTTATGCTTACATAGAATTAAACAAGACCATGATGCAAGTACACCAGATTTTGTTCCATTGACTCATGTGTATCACCCAGGTAGCGCTGCTAGTGGAACAGGTGGTAATACTAAATGTAATATATCTAGCGCTGCTATAGAAGCCAATACTGCTGCTTTATTTATTACAGCAGATGATAAGATACAAAGAATGGGAACTGATCCAGATACAAGTTGGGATGATATTGAAACTTCTTCTCCGTATAATATTTACACATTAGGCACTAAGTATGAAACTGTTTATAATGTTCCAATAACTGGTCAAGAGAATAGGACTGGAGTTAAAGTTAATATTGGATTCCAACCATCGACTAGCAATAGTTCATGGTCTGCTGACACAGCAAGCGTAGCTCTTCTTAGACAGACTGGGGTTGCTGGAATAGACAAAGTAGTTAAAGAATTTTCTAATGATGCAACACAAACTAAAGTATATGATGCTAGTGTTATTAGCTTAGGTAGTTGGACTGCTGATAGTAATAATAGTGGAGAACTTGTTGCTAGTTATAGATATTTTTATAAATTCTCTCTACTTTATGACGGATATCAAGAAACACCATTAAGTGTTGAATCTTATGCTACAAATCAAGGTAATAATACTTATAATGCAACTAATACAATAACTATTAATGAAAAGACTCAGATACCAGATAGAGCATCTCACTTAAAGGTATATAGAGCAGAGGCTTCTGCTGGAGCTAATGCTACAGAGCCAGAATCTTTATATAGATTAGTTAAGACAATAGCTTTAAATAAGAACTGGACAGTTAGTGGAGATAATGCTTATACGCAGCCAATAACAGATAAGGGAACTAAGGGAGCATCATTTGAAGCTGATTCAAACTTATCTGAGACTTTAGAAGCTACTTTACCTAATTATGCAGTATCTGCCCAATTAAATAATGTACATTATATAGGTAAGTGTCAGCATACTGGATATATAGATGACGCATCTTCTTATATATTTGCTTCTAAAACGGGCAAATTTGACGTATTTGACTGGGTTGTTGACTTTATCAAGCTTCCTACCGTACCAACTGCTTTAATAGGCTTTAGCGGTAGATTATACGCTTTTGATGAAACAAACACATATAAGTTAGTAGGTTCTCCTGGTCTTTATATTGAAGATATATTTGAAGGAGTTGGTTGCTTAAATGATGATGCTATAGTCTCTACAGACTATGGAATGTTTTTTGCAGATAATCAGAATTTATACTGGCATAACGGTCAAGTAGCTGAACCAATAGGTGAGGCTATAGCCAGAGGCTCTGATACTTCTTGGCAAAATAGAGATACAGATTATCATACTAGAGCAATGTATGATGCTAAGCGTAGAAGTGTTTATTTTACATTTAAAAAAGGTAGTAATTACTATGCTTGGGCTTGGAATATACCAAGAAAGAGATGGGATTTATTATCATTTGGAGATAGTGAAGGAACTGCTCAACCTAAGGGTAGCTATTTAATGGCTGATGGAAGTATAAATGTTAGCAATGGTTCTGGTATTGTTAAGTTTTTAGGGCATGCTAGTACAAAAAGAACTTGGACATGGACATCTAAAAATCTAACAATGGGTAATGATACTCAAGAGAAGAATATTAGATCAATATTATTGCCAAGTAGAATAAAAGCAGCTTATAATGTAGCTTCTGGAGATATAACAAGTGCTGGAAATCAGGTTGGTGCTACCTTGAAGAGAGGAACTTATAGAATGGATGTAGCTGCAGGAGACAGAAAGACAACAACATTTAAGGTAAGATTGGATGCTAATGCTGCTGGAGATGAATGTGGAGCAGTAGGAATATTATTTAAGACAAAGCGTAGCCCAAGATAATGGCAGACTTAAAGATTAAAAGGTCTCCAGCTGTAGAATCAAATGATAGAGCTTGGCTTCAGGTTTATGACGATATAAATGATATTGTTAATGCTGTTAATAATAAATCTGGAACTGAGTCTAGAACTAAGGGAACTCTTGGCAATGATGGCGATATTAGATTATATAAAGATTCTGACGCATCAAAGTATTTTATAGAAGGAAAATTTAAAGACGGATGGGCTAAACGTGAATTGTTATTCACAGATACAGATGAGACCTATCAAAATGAAATTATTAATACATCAGAAACTGAGAACTATGTAAGGAAAGATGGCACGATAGCCTTTACAGCAGCAGTTGGAGGGGTTGACCCAACAGCTAGTTCTCATTTAGCTACTAGAAATTATGTAGATTCACAATTAACTTTATCAGATTTAGATATCCAAGGAGATGGCGGTGGTGCTCTTAGTATAGATTTAGATGGTGAAACTCTAGTAATTGCTGGTGGAAATTCTTTATCAACTGTTGGTAATCAAAATACTATCACAATAAATGCAGATGAGTATGATCCCATAGGTGGTACTCATAAAGGAGTTGTACTAACTTCGGATACCTATGATGGAGGTTCTCCTGGTAATTTTATTACACATTTTCTTAGAAAAGATGGTGTTTTTGCAGACCCTTCCACTGCTTTACGTGCTTTTAAAATAGTTAGTTGGGTACCACAGAGTGGAACACCATTTGTAACTACAGCAGATGCTACAGCCGATACTTTATCTATTACTGCTGGGGATAATATAGAATTTACTGATGGGAGTAGCAATGATACGGATGCCGTAACCTTATCTGTTCCAACTGGAACTGCAAGTGCGCTGGGCGTAGTTAGGGTTGATGGTGGAAACGCATTAACTGCATCTTATAGTAGTGGAGTTGTAACACTGCATCATGACGATACTTCATCTGCTTCTAGCGTAGATAATAGTGGAACTACTTTTATACAAGATTTAACATTTGATGGGTACGGTCATGTAACTGCTAGAACAAGCGCAGCTATTCCAGAATATGATCCAGTAGGTGGAGTTCATACTGGTGTTGTAAATACTTCAGATACTTATAGTGGTGGAAATCCAAGTGCTAATAATTTTACAACTTACTTTTTAAGAAAAGATGGTGGATGGGCTAATCCATTAGGCTCTGTAGATACTTTTAAAACAGTTTCTTGGGTTCCTTCTGGGGGAGGGACTCCGTTTACGACTGTAGCCGATGATGTTGCTGATACCTTAACTATTACAGCAGGGACAGGTATACAAGTAGCTTTAACCGCTGGAGATCATGTTACTATAACAAATACTGTTTCTGATACTAATACATGGAGAGGTATTGATGATACTCCTGTAAATGGTCAAACAGCAGAGAGTATTTCTTCTAATTGGGCTCACGATCATGACGCTGATGCTTCAGCTCATCATACTAAATATACAGATTCTGATGCTCAAGGAGCTATGGGAGTAAAAGGGGATTCTAATGCTTATCATCACGATAAGTATACTCACCCTACAAGTGCTGGGAATAAACATATACCATCAGGTGGAAATAGTGGTGAATATTTAAAATATTCTTCTTCTGGCACTGCAGTTTGGGATGGATTAAGTGGATCAGATGTTGATTCTGGTATTGTATCAGCTTCATATGGTGGAACTGGAGTTACAAGTGTAAATGATTTTAAAACAACCCTTGGACTTGGTAATGCAGCATATACAGATTTAGGAACTGGAAGTGGCGATGCAGCATATGGAAATCATAATCATAGTGGTACTTATGCTACAGTAAGTGGGACTACTTCTAATGGAGTTATGACACATTCAGGTTCTGGGGTTGCATTAAATACAGAATCAAATCTATTGTATGACGGAGGCGTATTAACAGTTAATAAGCTTGGTACAAGTGATGGAGTTATAAGAATAGAAGCTGATGAAAATAATGATAATGAAAATTATAATCCTTATTTAATATTTGTACAAGATGGTAATTATGAAGAATCAGCTGTATATATGACAAGTAATCAGCTTGTAATGGCAAATGCTGCTACATCTGGTGGAGGAATGAGTTTTAGAACTACTAATAGTAACACTTCTTATACTGTTGCCACAGAGAGAATGTTAATACAAGATAATGGTGATATAATTCCAGGCGGTAATGAAGCTTATGATTTTGGTTCTTCAGCGAAGAAGTGGGATAATATTATTGGTAAAAATATAAAGGCAACAACATTTTATGGTGGTAATACTTACCCTGGGTTGACTACAACAAGAAGCTTTACTGTTACTAATGGAGATGTTCATAATATAACAATAAAGGGTGGCATTATCACTGAATGGTCTGTCCTAGAATAAAATGATAAAAGTATTTGTTAGTTTAGAGGATATTTGTAAATTCAAAGGTAAAAATCCAAGTCTAGGAGAAAAATAAATGGCGTTAGGTTTAATAACAGGCGGATTAAATTTACTCAGTAAGGGTAAAAACTTAGGCGGTCTCCTTGGTGCTGGCTTAACTATGGCTGGTATGAAAAAGCAAGGAGCTGCTGGACAAACTCAATCAATGGAAGATTTACAATCTCCATTTGCACAATCTCAAGGTTTAATAAATAGAATGACTAATTTTAGCCAGTATTCAGCTCCTATGGCTGATATGAATTTACAAGCTGGTAATAAATCAGTTGAAGATTCAATGATGATGGGTATGGGCGGAAGTCAGGCTAATGCTATAAAGAATAGATTAAAGAATCAGAATATGGGAGCTATGTATGGTCAATATCAACAAGGATTGGGCCAAGCAGCTAGATTGCAAGGAGGTATTGATTCAACTGTTTCTGGGCAAATGCAAGACCAACGTAATTGGAAAAATAAAGTGGGAATGTCTCAAGGACAACAAATGATGAATATGGGGCAAAGTTTATTACCGAGTACAGATATGTATGGTGAAGGCGGTCTTCTTTCTGGGGCAGCAGGTAAGCTTGGTGAACTAGGTGGTTGGTTAAATAAGAATTTAGGAGTAGGATAATAATGGCTGAAAAAAAACAACAAAGTGGTGCTTTCCAAAATTCATGGTTAAATCCTGCGCCAACTCAAATTAATCCACAGACTGGGCCTTATGAGATGGGGGGTTATCAAACAGATGCTTTTGGCAGAAGATATCCAACTCCAGGAATGGATAGAGTTGGTAGAGGTGTTAGAGGTCAGCCTTTTGCTAATGTTACTCAACATTATGGTCATACAGGCAGGCAACATGGTGCGGTTCAGCCACCACAAATGAGTCAAACAAATTATGATGAGAATATACCAGGGCAACATAGTCAAGGTAGTCAAGGTATGCTTAATTATGCCGAGGAAATGACTCCATTTCCTACAAATGTAGGCATAGAAAGAGCTGAGAATGAATATGAGAAACCAAGAACTGCTTCAAAAGCTTTAGCCGACTATAGATTTGTTGGGCCAAAGAATCCAAAAAGTCAACAGTTACAGTGGGCAACGGAAAATCCGCCTAAAAATCCTTGGGCGAGTGAATTGGAAGGAGCTCATCCAGAGCTACTTAAACAAACTCATGACTTTTATGAGACACCTCAGGCAGAAATAACAATGGGCGAAAGAGCAAGCCATGCTGGCATTCAAGGAGCAGATGCACTTGGCAAAGGCGTTCGTGGTGGTCTAGGTTATGGTAAAAATTTATTAAATGCAGCTTTATATGGAAAAGATAGTGATCAGGATTTTTTACAGCAGGGTGGTAAAGCCTTAGGTAAAGGCGCAAACTTTATGCAAAAGCTTTTATTTGGTTCAAAGCCAGCCCCAGCAGACCCAATGCAGCAAAGTGGAACAACTCCTGAAACAGATGCTATGTATCAACAGGGTATGGAAGATAATCCTTGGCTCAACCAGGAAGGTGATTCTCAGGCTGCTACTGATGCTTGGTGGGGTAATCAAGAGTATGGTCAAAAAGTTGGCGGTGCGTCAGGTAGTCCGTTTCTTAGCACTATAGGAGGTGCGCTATCAGGAGGTCGCGATATACTTAAAAAAGGTGCTGATTGGTGGTGGGGTGATGAGATGAGAGGTCGTTAATGTCTGATCAATTATTACAACAAGCAGCTAATTTTAATCCTCTTGGATTTTTAAGGAGTCCAGAAGAAACAAAAGCTCGTTCAGTTAATCAAGCAAATGTAAATTTTGGTAATGCTATAGCTGCAGCTGCCATGCCAGTCCATAGAATGGTAAGTCCTACTGGGAAAATAGATAAGAATGTTATTAATGATATGACTCCATTTGAAGACCCTAAAGCTATGTATGATAGACTTCGTTCTGAAATGCCAGGAGATGTAGAAATAGACCAAGAGCAATTTATGCAACGTTACGGAGCTGGTAAACAGCAACATGATATGATGCTTATGAATGAGCTGAATATGATGCGTTCACGCGGGATGTCCGAAAAAGATATAAGAAAAGCTTTTGAAGGTAATAATGCATTAAAAGATTATATGTATAGAAATGCAATGATGGAAATGCCTACTAAAGCTGGATTAGGTGGAATAGGTAGTGCCGCTGTAGGTCTTGGAGCATATGGAGCTGTAAAGGGAGCTGGAGCTTTAGGTGATTTAACTAGGTCTCCAGTAATGAGTGATGAAATACGCGATGAATTAGCTAAGCGTGGTTATAAATATAATACTAAGACTGGCTTGGCTAAAATGACTCAGAAACAATTAGAAAAGAATTTAAAAGTTAAACCTGATTATGCAGGAGATGCCCCTGCAAGCTTTACAAGAAAAGAACCAGTAGCTCCAACTAAGCCTAAAAATTTAAATACAGCTAAGCAAAAAGCAAACTGGAAAAAAAGACAAGCTGCTTATAAAACTCGTTTAAAAAGCTGGAGAGCTGCAAGAAGAGCTGCTATAAAAGGAGCTGCTGCCGAAGGAAGTGGAGATGCTGCAAAAGCTGCTATATCTGCACGCGAAAAACTTGGAGCAAGTCCTATAGGAAAGAAAGCACTTGAGAGAGGTGCTGTAACTGGAAGTAAAAAATTAGCTACGAATTGGGTGTTGGGTAATATGTCAAAAACTATTGGCGGACAAGTCGGAAAAGGATTGTTAATGGGTGGAGCGAGGTTTCTTGGAATGACTACCCCTGTAGGAATAGCTGCTAATGCAGCATTACTTGCTGCTCCCTATCTTTGGAATAAGTTAAATAAAGAAGAGGAATAGTGTGTGGCTGTTCCATCTGGATTCAGACCTAAGCTCTCTCCTCAACAAGTAAGAGATTACAAAAGGCTGTATGAGCAACAGCCTGATAAATTCAACGAAGAAACATTACAAGCGTTAGAACAACACGCTGAATTTTATAAACTCCCTTTTGCTGAAAACAATGAATCCTTTATGGGTAAAGTTGGTAGTGTAATGAAACAGTATGGTGCTGGATTTGCTGAAGGATATACTACATTTGGTACCTCTAAATTTATTGATCCCCCTAAAGATGACGCTGAAGCTATAGGTCGCAATTTAGGACACTTAGCAGGTTTTGTTGGATATATACCTTCAATGCCATTTAAGGCTCTTGGTGCTCTTAAATTAGCAAATGCAGCTAAAGCTGCTAGGGGAACTTCTATTCCATTAAGAGTTGCTGATGCAGCTACTAAACTTGCTACTAAGCAGTCTAATGCTATATTTGGTAAAGCATTAGGGGCAAGGGCAGAAGCAGCTGGTACAGCTAGAAATTTCCTACAAAGCAATGTCGTTAAGGATATGTTATCTGGAGGTTTTCATTTAGGTGTTGCAAGTGCTGTTGGTTCTTGGCGTTTTGGTGTAGATGAAATGTTAAATAGCTTTATACATGGTGCTGAGACTGGAGCTGTGTTTAGAGGTATAGGTAATTTAATGCAAACTGGTTCAGATAAAGCTGATAAAGTATTAAGAAGCTTATCTTCTTCGTTGTATACTGGATTACCAGCGACTGTTCGTGGGGATACTACTCCTATGCAAGTTTATGAGTATGTACTGGGTGCTTATTTTGGATATAATGAAATGCCTGTACATAGAAGAATGGGTAGACAACATCTTGCCAAGATGATGAAGAAAAAAGAGAGAGACCCTGAATTAATTGAAGGTTGGGATAAGATTGATAAACCTGGTCAAGATTGGGTTAAAAAAGAATTAACAAAGATATACGATCCAGCTCTTCCTATGACATATGCAATTATGAAGAATATGCCTGGAATCAAGTTTGCTGAAGCAAATAAAATGGCTAAGCAGTATTTAGAAGAAGCAAAGACCATGAAAGGTGAGGTAGAGTTCACTAAAGAAGGTGAGCCAATGAGAAAGCTTACCGAAGAAGAGTTAGAGAGAATGGATTTTAGCACAGAAGATGGTGATGCTCAGAATAAACCTGAAATGATATCTTTAAATGCTAAGTCGTTTGTTGAAAACTCTCGCTTTGGAATGGAAAACCATTTAGCTGGTTTTACTAAAGGTGAAAAACTTAATGTAGCTAAAGACCTACATACTAAGTGGTTAGAGCTAATAGCTAAAGCAAGAAAAGATGGTGAAAATGTTAATCCTAGTGGTGAGATGATTGAGTTCATAAGGAATTATAAACCTAAGGATATGGAAGATTATACACCTTTCTCTCCAGATTCAGAAGCAAGAGCATTTTGGAAGAAGATAGGGTTTATGAGGTTAAGGGATGAGCCAGTAGCACAAGTAACTATGAAAAATGGTATTCCTCGCATAATGGAACTTGACAAAGAAGGTGGCTCTATTAATGCAGCAGGGGATAGAAAACAATTAACTCAAGAAAATAAAAGATTTGATGAAGTGTACCGTAAAGATTCTGGAGAAGATTTACCTGCTTATGCAATTATAGACCATTTTACTAGGACTGGTAAAGACCATCGTTGGAAAAGCTATGAGTTAGAAAATTATCAGGATTATTTAATAGAAAGTAAAAAAGAATATTACAAAGATGCTGGTTATAAAAATTTTGCAGCTAGAGCAAAAGATGCTGGGGAAGCACAATATAAGAAAGAAGTTGCTAGACTTTATCATCATATGCATAATAATGAATATTATTATTATGGTGGTCGTGGAGATGCTCAAAGAATGTATTTTGCTAGATACCATCCAAATGCTGCAAAAGGAACTAGAAAAGTAAATGCTGAATTTGATAGTGTTATGAGAGCTCTAAAGAAAGCTGGTGTTAATAAAGCAGATAGGGATGTAATAAAAAGGAACATGAAATCTTATGTTTCTCAAAATATAGGCGGGATGAGAAAGGTTCCTATGGAAATTCCTGGCAAAAGGAAGAGAGAATGGACTGAACTTCCTCACTCCTATGCAAAAACGACTCTTGAACAAATGTATAAAAGAGCTTTTATTTCTAATTTAATATATGATTTAAGACTTAATGGTTATCAAGTAATTAAAAATGATAAAGTAGATTTTAATAGTACAGAGGTATCAAAGGCATTAAATGATATGAAAGGGGAAGGGTTTATAAATAATGCGAAAAATCATAATAAACGTTCTCAAATTTGGTTCACATCTGGTTACTCTGCTGACACTAAAGCTGTTACTATGGATATTGAGAAAAGTAGATCAAGGCAGGGGCTGGAAACGGGAATAGAAGATGGGAAGTTAAATGTTAGATTAATTAAGGACTTAGGTTATGATCCGAAAGAAGGACATAAACTTGGTGAAGATTCTCTTAAATATTTAGAATCTTCAGATGGTGCTATCTTAGCTCGCGCTGACGTTATAGATGCCTTAAATAGGACAAGTGGCTTACCCACCGAAGGTGGAGTCAATAAATCATTTATCGTGGCTCCTAGCCCCCAATACGGGGCTCTATTGGGCAAGTATATGATGTTTTCACCTACTAAAAAGCTCAATGACTACATGGAAAAGAATAATATCCATATGATTATACCTAAAAGCTCAGCTAAGCAATGGGGCACAAGGAAACTTGGTAATGGTTTGAAAAGAATAGAAGATTTAAATGTTGATCCAAATTATAGTAAAAAAACTAAAGAAGGTCTTCAAATTGGAATTGAAGATATTAAAACGGTTATGTCTGAAAAGACTGATGCGCACTTTATAGAGAAGCAGAGACTACCTAAGCAGATGCTAACTAACTTGTCTGCATATTCATTTTTCGATAAGTCAAGAGCTCCATTTACTAGTGCGAAAAAATATCATGAGAGAATGCAGGAAATAGTAGATGATATGTATGATACTATTACTAGAAATAGAATTAATGGTACAGAAGAATTTAATCAAACAGTTGAATCTATGATTGAAAGTCCTGGAAGCATGTCTCCTAAGGAGATAGATAGAGTAATTAATAATTTAGAAAAAGTAGGTGTAAGAGAATTGCTTTCTGCGTTAAAGGCTCCTGGTAATGAACTATTCGCTAATAGAGCTTACTCTAAAATTCAAAGAGTGAATAGAGATATACTTGAAATGGAAGCTGCTGAGGAAGGTCATACAAGAGGTGAAGTTGAAGCCGCTAAAAGAGAAATGGCAGAATTTCAAACTGTTCATGATAGAATTAATAGAGTTGTCGATGATAGCTTGGCTGGATTTTTACATAAGTTTAGTCGCGATTATAGAATGGCTACCATGAGAAATTATATTATAAATGGAATAACTAGACCAGAGATGGGGAATAGTGGCATTACTAGAATGCGACCATTTGAAGTTGGCTTTCTTGAGGATAAAGTAATATCGAAGCTTAGAAAGGATGATACAATATTCTTTCTTGATGATGGGTTTAAAGATATGATGGTAGATGTTAGCGGTCTAGGCAGAGCGAAAACAAGAGAAAGATTGGAAGATGTTTGGAAAGATTATCAGAATAAACCAACTGAAGAAATGAAAGAATTTTTTAGGGCTGTATTAACTAGAGTCCCAATGGATTCTATGTCAGGTGCTAATGTACTTAATTTTGGAGGATTTACTGGAGTTAGAGGGTACGGAACTTTACTACATGGAAGAACAATGAAGCAACTTGGCGGTGCTGACCTAGATGGAGATAAGGCTTGGGTGTTCTTTGGTGGACAATCTGAAAGCGGTAATGGAGTAGGCTTTAAAAAGAGCTGGAAAGATGCTTATGATTGGTCTAGAAATGAGTTTGTTAATAAAAAAGGATATGAAGAGGATAGCAAAAGAACTGAGAACCCATTATCTGAAATAGATAAAAAGACTGGTAAGCGTCCTACCTATAGAGATGAGCTAACAATAACTAATCAAGCTTTAAAAGATGAGATAAGTACTAATATGGCATCTCAGTATTCTCCTATGACAAGAAGAAGAGCATCTGAAGCAGCATATGGAGGAAGAAGAACATTAGGTATGGCTGTAACTCAAACAGCTGCAGTTAGAGCTGCACATTCAACAATCATGGCTAAACCCAACAATACCTTGACTTGGTTTCATCCTACTAAAATTAATGGCAGGTGGGTAAATCTTACAATGGAGGCTAAGGCTTTAAGTAGTGATAAGAATATGAGATCATTTAGAGGAGTTTCTAGAGCTGCAGTTGGACTAGGTTCTGACCCTATGGACGAAGCTGGCTTAAGAATAGGTAAGTATGGTGAGAATTTAATGGAGCATCAAGGAAAAGCTTTATTTGAGTTTAAAGCATCTTATCCAAATGGCAAAATTTATTTAGCTCATCCTGGGTTCTTAAAGAAATATGGTAATCCATTAGTTGGTTCCTTAGAGGGTAAGGGAGCTGAGTTTCCTAGAGTAATAAGTTTAATGAGAAATATAAATTCTGCTTTATATAGTAGAAACTGGAAAGAAGGAAGAAGATTCCATATGTTTGAAATCCAGGAGAAGCTTAGAAATATTGAAAGCTTAACTTCTGGATTGACAGATGCTCAGAGAAATACTTTATTGCCAAAGTTAGCTACTGACTTACAGAATATAGATTGGAGCGATGGAGCCCTAAGAAGAGTTGATATTAAAAGGCTCGATGACATTTATATAGAACATCATAATAATTTAAAATCATATGATTGGCTAAGAGATGTTCTTGGAAGGGATAGCTTAGCTGTTATGAGGGGTAAATATGATCCTGAAGCTAAGCCTGGTGAGAAACCGTTTAAAGATGGTGTTGTAGATTTTGTCATAAAGAATAGACTTCACGAAGAAGGAATGAGAGAGCAACTTAACCCTGCTCATGAAAATTATATAGAAGATATATTTAATAATCCTATATTAAAGGAATACACTAAGAGATCGAACTATATACCTATAGAGAAGTCAGATACATCTGGATATATGGCTCAACGTAAACAATACTTAAATGATATAGTTCGTAGAGCTGAAGATTATATTATAAATGATTTGTCAGATATTGCTAGTGTTAAACGTATAGTAAAGCTTTCTGAAGATATTCCTTTAGCAAGAATAAAAAAACTATCTGCTATGGCTGATGAGATAAAGCGTAGAAGCTATGTAAATCAAAAACGTTTAAAGGGAGCTGAGAGTAAAGAAGTTCCATTAGATCAGTTTAGAAAAAACTTTTTGGATAAATTATCTGAACAAGAAGCTACTGGAGAAAAAATGACCTCTGCTCTAAATCAAGCTCAGGTTGATAATTTAATTAGAGCTGATAGGGCTGAGTTAAGTATTCCTGAAAGAAATTTATATGATGCGTTTTTATTGGGTACTCTATGGAAGGGAAAACAATTTAATATAAAAGCTTTTATTAAGAAATATGGAGAGCCTAGGGAACAAGAGAAGAAAGATATGCTTGAAGATTGGGCTGAGCATTCTAAGAAAACTACTTTAAGTAGAGCAGGATATAATTCTGAAGCTATTCCAGATATGTCTGTTAGAGGAATGCTTAGCGAATATGGAATGTTATTTAAGTACTCTACTGAAAAAGTTGAAAAGAAAGAAGTTGAAAAAGTTGAAGAAGCTTTTGAGCAAATTGATAAACCGCAAAAGATGATCGGGCCTGATGGTAAAAGAATTGAAGGCCAAGTAGTAGAAATAAGAGACCAAGACCCTAAAACAAAGAGATATTTTAATGAATATGCTCCATTCGTTGGGTTGTATGAAGGTAAACTCCCAAAGGAGCAAGCTGAGGTTGCGTTGAGCATACAACAAACCTTACGCGCCTATGGTCAGCCTTGGACTGCTCTCGATTTAAATGGCTTTATGAGAACACTTGTCAATAAAGATGCAAATCAAGCATCCTTCAGGGATTGGCAAACATTAGATACTTGGCTAAAAGAAACTAGAGGTGGTACTTGGTATCAGAGGATGTTTCGACCAAATGAAGCTAAGCCTGAATTAAGCAGATGGTATTCATTTATGTTTCCTAAAGCTATATCCCAAGATATGTTAAGAAACGATTTAAAACTTGTTGATGGTAGAAACAGATATAAAGATAGTAATGGTTGGGTTATTGGTGATGTAAAGGTTCCTGAGAATACAATGTCTACTCTTCAGAGAGCTGCAGCATCTATGACTGAGCATTCAACTCAAATGTATGAAGAGGTTAAGTCTGAATGGGACAATGATATTAGACCATATTACGAAGGATTAAAGGATGGAGCTGAGCTTTGGAGAGTAGCAGTTAGAAAAAGAGAATTAGGCATACCAGATGGAATGATAAAAGAAGAGTACGGAAAGCATAAGGGATTATATAATGCTCACTCTAAACCTTATTTTGAAGCTTGGCGAAAAATAGAAAAAGAATATGATTGGAAAACATTGCAAGATAAAATCTATGATGTTTCAGTTGGTAAAGATGTAGTTAAAATGACTGGTGCGGAAGTAGTTGGTAATGTTAATAAAATAATTACTAGATGGAATGAAAGAGTGCACGGATGGATGAATGGTCAGAAGGATTATGAAACTGGTGATACTAATTTTAAAAGAAAGTATGGAAAAATAGCTGAAGAGCCATTTAATAAAGGGCATAGAAAAATTGCTGATGATTTTATTAAAAGATTTAATGAAGCAATTCTTACAGGTAAAAGATTAGAACTTCCTGAAGGAGCAGATGGCATGAGAGAGATAGCTAAGAGTCACCAAATTTCTATGTTTAGAAATGCAGATATAGATGTTCAAAATAATATGAAAAAGTTTCTAGATATAGGTGGAACTGGTAAAATAGATTATGAGTATTATTGGCCTCATATAGCTATGGATAAAAAGACGGCTGCTAAAGGTTTAAAAGAAGCTATTGCTCAAATGGCTGCTGATCCATCATTAAGTAAAACAGATAAGTCCAATGAACTTACGAAAGCTATATTACATTATAAGCAAGCTACTGGAGATTTTCTTAATAATAATGAAATAGCTGACCCATATAATAGAGTTAGCGAAGCTTTGGCAGATATAGCTAGAAATAAGAAGAAAAGTAGTGAACATATAAAATGGCTAAAGTCACCGCCTAGAGTTGGTTCTCAACATTCTAGAAATTCTCATGTTCCTGGCTGGAGTGTAGAGCCTGAAGTCTATACTCAGTATATGAAGGGTGTTATTGATAATATGTATAAACATGCAGCTCAAATAAAAATGAGAGATGATATATATAAATTTCAACAAGAATCTTTTAAAAAACACAATGACCCTGACTATACTCAAAATTGGGTTGATTTCTTTAGACTATATGCCCAGGAATCTTTAGGTTATCCATCTGAGATACCCGAAAAGGTTATGAATAATCCTAATATGAAAATAAAAGGAACTCCATATGCTTGGTTTGCTGATAATACTGTTAAGAAAAGAGTTAATTTTATTAGAGATAAGCTTGGTATTGGTAAGATAAAAGATAAGGATATCCCAGAAGAGTTGAGGGGTATTGATTTTAATTCCCTTGCTAAGTTTAGTAATCTAGAGGCTAAGTATCAACTTGCTTCATTATTGGCTCACCCTAAGAGTGCTGTTGCTAACCTTTATGGTGGTACTGTTCATACTTTAATATCTACAGGATATCACAATCTTAAAAATGCTAGAAATATTAAATATTTAAGAGCTAATGTTAATAAAGAATGGAAATCTTTAGAAGATGTAAATGATTGGGTATATAAACTTGGAGTAGTTGAAGACTTTCTTATCCATGAAGCGGGATTAAATCCAAAATTTAAAGGTAAGAAATGGGGAGATTTTTTAAAGGATGCTGTTGGGAAAATAAAGAAAGACCCAAATTTAGCTGATCAAGAACTGAAAGCTATTGCTAAGAAACACGGGATAAGTGATTCTATATTTAATGCCGCTGCTTGGTTTATGCGTAGACCTGAGAGAACTCTACGTAGAGATTCCTTTATGGCTCATTATTTACAGGCAAGAGAGAACTTTTCTGGAGCAATAAGGAAATTTGATGACCCAACATTAATTGAACTTGGCAAAAAGGGAGTTAAAGCTACGCAATTTTTATACTCTGCACCATTTAGACCAGCTTTTTCAAGGTCTTCAGCAGGTAAGGTCTTCTCTAGATTTCAATTATGGTCTTGGAACTCTGTACGCTTTAGAAATGAAGTGATAAGGGAAGCTAACTTAAGGGGCTGGAGAGAGGGGACTCCAGAATTTGAAAGATACAAGCGTATGGCTACTGCTGATCTATTCATGACCTCTATGGCTGGGGTATTTATGTATTCTCTATTTGAGAGTGCATTACCAGCTCCTTATAATTGGTTTCAAGACTTTGCTGATTGGATATATGGGGATGAAAAGGAACGTGATAGGGCGTTCTTTGGTGCATATCCTACTGCTGTAGCACCTTTACAACTTGTTACTCCACCTTCGTTAAGGATATTACCTCCTATATTTAAAGGGTTAGTTACTCAAGAATGGGATAAGCTTGCTGACTATTATGTTTGGACTATGTTTCCTTTTGGTAGAATGGCAAGGGATGTACTTGGCCCTGGTAGTTTAATAGAGAATCCTATGAGAGCTATAGAAAAAACAACAGGATTACCATATATGCAATTTGCTAAAGAAGCTACTAAGTATAGAGAAGAAAAAGGTAAAGGCCCTAAAGGGTTACTTGACCCTGCGTTAAAATTTGGTGGAGATGAGGAATCATAATGGATTGGGTACCTAAAGATAAACAAATGGATATGCGTCAGCCTGATGCTGGGCTTTTGGATTGGATAAAAGAGAATCCTGCCGAAGCTGTTGCTGTTGGTGCTATTACACCATATGCGGCTAAAGAGCTCTCTGCTGCTGCGGCTAGACCATTACAAAAAGCTATTAGCGCTAGGTCTAGTATAAAAATAGATAAATTCTATTCTAAAGGTGCAAATAAGGCACAGTTAGCAATGCATCACTTTTTAAAAAATGAGCAAGATGAAATAAATAAGATAGTAAAGAAATGGTATCCAGATTTAAAAAATTTAAAATACGCTGATAAGAAAAGAGAATTATCTGGAATAGCTAAGCAATTTGGAGTAACTATAACTCCTGATCCAGCTTTAAATAGGGCTAAAGGAAGTTTTGGAGAACTTACTGCTGTTCTAGAGAGAAAAGATTTGATTGCTAAGGGAATTTCCCCAGAGGAAAGAGGCTGGCAAGCTAGAAAACTTAGAGGATTAGATTTAGATATTAGAAGTGAACATCAATGGCAAGTATTAAATAAAGTTGTTCATGATGATATTAAGAGTTTAAGTCGAGCTGATAAAATAAAAATAAATAAAGCAGGTTTAACTGCTCCAATAAAAACTAATATGAAAAATGTATTTGGTGGTAAAAATTTTGGTAGTGGTAAATTAAATGACCATTCTAGAGCTATTGTTGTCCATGGAAAACAAATGCAATCTCCAAATACTGCTGTTTCAATATCTAAGGTTATAAATTCAGGGGATGCTTATCGAATGCATAGAGCTGTAAGTAAAGACCATTTAAATCAAATGGCAGAATATGTTATGAAATATGCTGATCTTGATAATCCTGATAAGATAGCTAGATTAGAAAGTATACGAAAACATGCTCAGCAAAAGTTTTTCAGTATGGCTGCAACCCCTATGCAATATGCATCGTTACATTGGGAAGTTGGAAATGCAGATAAATCAATTCAACAGTTTATGCAAAGATTTAGATACAATGAAAAAACTGGTATAGGTAGAATAAATATTAGCCCTTCAAGAAAACCATTGCCATTAATAGGTGGGTTTAATGCAAATATAAGATATCAAAAAGTAAAAACTAAGCCAAGATATAGACTTATTAATAATAAAGGATTTGCTAGTGGACAAAAAACTCCAGATATGTTTGGTGAATGGGAAAAATATTATCCTAATAAAATAAAAAAATCATATTTATATACAGATAGATTAGATTTATTAAAAGGTTCTGGCTGGACTCAAAAATTACCCCATTTATCTATTATGACAAAAGAGGATGTATCAAGAGTTACCAATAGAGAAAAGATGATCACTTCTTTAAAAGAAAAAAATTGGAGAAAAGCTGCTACAAGCGCAGCAAAATTGGCGGGTAAACTACCTGGATTAGCTGGTAGATTTTTTGCATTTAGATTCGCTAGAATTTAAGAAAGATAGGGGAGAACGGGCCGTATAAAAAACCCATAAATGTTCTCCCCCTTGTGGAAGGGATAAACTGCCTACCATGGGGAAAGATAATAAGACCAAGGTAGATTCAAATCACAGTTTATCTTGCTACGAAATTATCAAAATATTTACAGCCATCTTCTACTATGCAAGGCTTTTCAGCCTTTTTACTCTTGATAGTCATGAATACTGGTGCCCATTTATTTCTTTTTAGATATCCTCTATCAATAGAGATAGAGCAACCAAGACAATTACCAATATTCCAATTTGCGCAATCAAGTTGTGCCTTCCTTAGTTTTGTCATTTCCTTCCTCCTTATTATATTCGTCTGCTGTCGTCGGTTCGCCCTCTCTTCGCTCCTTCTCCTCCATCAGCCTCAACATATAAGCAGATAAATATACAGATAGGTCAAGTGCTTCTTGTACTGCCTCATAAAAATTATCTCTTGTGATATCATCACTTGGCATAATTGGAAC
>Ga0208919_1000676_pt1 | contig 21728 bp, 35 predicted proteins | sample 4_EtaG_FD_184076 | JGI IMG/M metagenome (GOLD analysis project Ga0208919, IMG submission 184076) | Marine viral communities from the Subarctic Pacific Ocean - 4_ETSP_OMZ_AT15127 metaG (SPAdes) (version 3) | ecosystem: Environmental > Aquatic > Marine > Oceanic | place: Pacific Ocean | collected...
TGCTATTACATCGGCACTAGACTTATCATAATATTGAATGTAGTGAGTTTTTTCTTTTTCTTGTCTACGCTCTTTCTTATCGCTATTAGGTAAAGATTGTTGTGGATAATCTATCCTATTACAAAGAAAGTTAAAATGCTCTTGCAAACTTTCATACCTACCTACAAAGTTAATAAGTATTCTTAAATCTTTTGCATGCACAAACTCATATTGAGGTTTAAACCATCTAGGTAATGCTAACCCTCTTTTATGTGACAACCATAAATAACGAAGCACTTCTTCCATTTCTTTAAAGTCATGGTCAACATTCAAACCATATAGCTTATTAAAATTTTCTTGTAACTTCACCTCTTCTTTAAACTTAGCCCACAGAGATACAAATCTATCCCAGGGGTTTCTAACAAAAGCAAATTTAAAGTACTCTTCAAACTTTTCACACCCGTATCCCATAGAAGCTGGTTTGGAATCTTGAGATAAGTGCTTAATAACATAATCATAAAAATCTTGACCTACGTGTTGTATACCATTATCTACTTCAGCACTTTGTGCTATGTTTGGATAAAACCCATTGAGATGCCAGTCATATTTACCAAAAAAATCTGAATGATCTTGAGGATGTATTCCTTCTTCGGTATCTCTATATCGCCACAAAGCATCTTGTATAGAAGAGCCACCAGTTCTAGGAATGTGTAACTGAATAAATCTGTATTGTTTTGATATCATAAATTTTTATTAAACTCGTATCCGCTTAAATGATCAACATGAAAATAAAATAAATCTTTACTTTTAAGACACAATGAATTAGGTGTTCTCAATAAATCATGCCCTGCGGTAGTTTCTGTAGGTTGAAACTCTATCACCCCTTCTCTACCATCTTGAAACACACTATACTTAGAGTCAATAAACTCAACTCCTTTAAAAAAGTTATGATGACATAACCAAGAGCCACCATAGGCTTGAAAATATTCGGGTGCATCAATAGCATCAATAGATGGTACAGGATTAACATAAAAATGTTCATTAAAGTCATAAACCTTTTCTATTCCTTCTATTTCTCTACCACCTACATCAACATCTACCGTAACTGGCTCATTGGCTACCACATACTGATTGTTATTTTCTCTTAGCTGTCCATCAAATTCTACAAATCTTTCATCAGTAGTGGACGGAAAAGCTAACTTACGTAATCGGTAAGATTCGGGTGGAATTTGTTCAAAACGCTGAGGTACAAGATAAACATTATGGTTATCATCAATAGTTTTAAAAAGATTATCAACATCTTTGGCGTAAAAAACTTGATCAGCTTCGGTGAAGTATATATACTCTTCAGATAAATCCCATGATTGAACTATTCTTGCCATGTTGGCTGGTAAAAATATAGGATCTATCCCTTTAATATGCATTATTTCTACGTGTTGATCAGGGTATCTGCCAAAAGGTTCTACTGCCTCATAATCTCTCTCACTAGAAACAGCAACCACTAGTTTAGTCATGTAAGGCTCAATACTTTCATACATTTTTTCAAAATAACGAGAAACATTATCTAGTTCTGTTTGGCGAGGCGCACTAGAAATACCACCAAAGTATGGAGTCATTGCTAAAAATTTTTTCATTATTAACCTAGCTTTTTATTACCATCATAACCACTTAGATGGTCAACATGAAAATAAAAGAAGTTTTTACTTTTCAAACAAACTGAGTTAGGAGTTCTTAGTAAATCATGCCCTGCTGTAGTCTCTGTAGGTTGATACTCTACAACCTCTTCCATTCTTTGACCATTTGGGCCGCGATGAATTAATTTAAATCGTGCATCAATAAACTTAACTCTCATAAATAAATCACGATGGCATAAGTAAGCGGCACCATATGCCTGACCATACTCTGGAGAATCTACCCAACTATTATTCGGTTTTGGGCAAACATAAAAGTGTTCATCATAATCATGGATTTGTTCCACAATAACTTTTTCCTCATCTGCACCACGCCGATGAACATATGTTTCCCTTGATACTGGTTCATTAGCAACGACATACTTATTATTGTTTTCCTTAAATACGCCATCAAACTCTATAAATCGGTGTGCTGTAGTATCTTGATACTTTTCTATACGTTGCTGAATATTTTCATTAGGGATTTGCTCAAATCGTTGAGGTACAATATAAATATTCTTATTATCATCAATGGTTTTATAAAGATTATTCCAGTCTTTTGCATAAAGTATTTGATCAGCTTCCGTAAAGTATACATACTCTTCGTCAAAACCTTCTTCTTGAACAAGTCTTACCGTATTTGCAGGAAGAAATATCGGGTCAATATCACGAATCTGTATTACTCTAACGTCCGGATTAAGACCAAAACCCTTTACTGTTTCATAGTCTAAATCATTATAAACCGAAACTATTAATTTAGTCATATGAGGTTTTAAACTCTCATAAGTTTGCTCAAAATATCTTAAAACATTATTTAACTCAGTTTGTCGGGGTGCGCTAGACACCCCACCAAAATAAGGAGTAATAGCTAAAAACTTTTTCATATTTCCCCGTTTTATTTATATGTAATAGTCACCGTAGTGCCTGCATCACCAGCATCACTTTCCACCACACTAATAACTTTAAAGTCTGGATTATCATCAAGATAAACTTGCGCAGCATTTTGAGCATCGTTCCTAAAGAACTCTGTAAATTCTTCTACCTTTTCTACATCCGAAGCCTTTGGAGTAGGTTTGGGTTCTGGTGTTGCTTTAGGTGTAGCTTGCCTTTTAACCGTACCTTCTTCTTTAACTGCTGCTGCTTTTGCTTTAGCCATTATTGTTTCCTTTCATTCTATCATACATTAATGTATCAATATTTTTTATTTTATCAAACTCTTCTAAGTCAGAAGTTGCGCTTATCTTAGTAAATATCGGTATATCATCAATTACGTAATTTGTCTTACCTGCTTCATTATTCATATGAAACAAATAATCATCACCATACCAAATACGTATGTTTTCGGGTATTTTATGGTACGATTTCTTGTGAGCAGCTATAGCCATACCAAAACCCCAATTCCTATTTGAAACGGGTTGTAGCTCTATTTCTCTATCTAATTTAGTAATATTTTCAGCATCAAATTGGTTAACCTTAATAATAGAGGCGCTACCTAATCCAACTAAGCCAATGTCTTCTGTTATCCACTCTTCTAACTTAGAAACAAAATTATATGGTATAATAATATCATCATTAAAAATTATAAACTTATCGTAATCAGATTCTTCAACACCTAAATTCCATGAAGGATTAACATATAAGTTTTCTTCTTGTTGTAAGGTAAAAACTTTTTCATTATCATAAAAAAAATCTGTAGGCGCATTATCTATAACAATAATCTCACCCACAGATTCATCTTTTATTAACACATCAACTAAGTGGTTTGTAAACTCTTTAGTCTTCCATAACGTAGGAATTATTGCAGAAACTTTACTCATTCACTACTGAGGGGGCGCTTCACCACCGGTAACGGTGATAGGTTCAATAATGCTAGAAAGAATCTGCGTAAACTTCGCCATACCTTCGGCGGGTTCATTCTGCTTTGCCTTAACATTAATGTGATACTTAGCACTTTGATCAGAACTGCGTTGTGTATCCTTGCTACTAGAAACAGTACCACTCGTCTTATTCTCAGTTTGTACCGAAGTGGAAACCGAACCCTTTACGCCCCAAAAACCAAAAGAAGCTTCGGCCTTTGTATCAGTGCCTACAGAAGAAGAGCTGGTGCTTTCGCTACTATCCTTACTAGACGAACTTTCACTAGTCTTCACTTCCATCATAAAATCAATTTCCATAGTATCCAAAGTAAAGTTAGGAATAGTTACTAAGGGAAGCAAAGGCATCTGCACCTTTTGACTTAGATTAGTCATTGTGCCATCGGGTTTATTAGCCAGTCGGTCCAAATCAATATCTAACAACTTAGCTTTTCTTGAATTACTTTTACCATCACTCTCTTCAAAAGCCAGTGAATCTACAAAATCCAGCGTCACTTGAGCGAGTGCTGCTTGACCCTTGGCTGCTGAAAGCAGCGGATCTAAAATCAAACTCTCAATCGGTAAACCTACAAACGCATCTGCAATAGCCATAACTTCTCTCCTAAGTCGGTATAAACTTTATAAGATTATCCTTTATACGAGCTAGCCCTTCGGGTGGCTCTTTTCCTTTAAACTTTACTCTAATGGTAGCAAGCTCTTTGCCACCTTCCCTGTTACTAAAATCGGTAATAATCTTTCTTAACTGGCCCTGCTTCTGACCCTTACTTTTTTTATCATTTTCACCACTGGAAAGTTTTACTTTCATCTCTACTTCTACTTCATCAATCAGTATGCCTTGATGGGGAACCAGTGAAATAGCTGGTATGTTAACGTCCTTAAGTTTTCCATCTGGCCCAGGCAACTTAACCAAAATTACTTTTGGTGTGCCATCTTTTTCAAAATAATCTTCTACTACTTCTCCAAGGTAATGAGACTCAATTGTGTTTTGAGCTTCTACTACACTAGAATAAATACTTTGAAAAACATCATCTAATGCGCCATTCATATAACCTCATCTTCAAAAAACTTCGTGTAAGGAAAAATTGGGGCCGGCCGGATTTTAGAAATCGGGCTTTTTGCCTCTTGACCTTAAAAACGAAAAATGGTGGAGTAGCTGACATTGAAGTCAGGTCCAGCCTACATCAACGAGATCGAGATATACAAGCTTAACGTGTACTAATACTACCGACAATGCTTCTTTCTAATAACGAATAAGATAGATATGAAAGAATAAGTTATTACTATCTATTCGGCACCAACTCTAAGCGGCTAGTGCGTATTCTGTCTGTTCTTCGGCAGATAAAAGTTTGATAAATTTTTTACGAAGTCTCTATCATTCTTCGGCTTGCCCGATTCTGGTTGTCGTACCTGTCGATACCTTTCTACCCCATTAACCCTTAATTAATCTTTTCCCTTTGTTCTTCTTCCAATCATTTTCACTCACTAAACTACCTGTGCCATTACAATTAGGGCAAATATCCACCTTAGTAGAATTATTAACAGGGGTTCTTATTACTTTTTCCCCCTTACAGGTAGTACAGATTAATTTATCATTCATTTTACTTTACCTTATATAACCCTCTAGCTCTACCCTTCTTGGTTGTTTTAGTAGCTTTCTTTGTAATACGAGCTTGTTTACCCTTACGCTTAATAGCAGACTTACGTGCAATTCTTTTTGCCTGTGACGGCTTAATTTTTCTTAAATGAAGAGGTAACTTCTTCTTTCTCTTCTTAACAACAACCAGCTTGCCACCTTTCTTACGTAATCTCTTTTTATAGCCGCCAGCACCAGGCAACATATCTTCAGTGATTTCCTTATATACTTCTTCATCTTCTGCCACCTCTGGTGCAGCAGCCAATACCTTTTTAAAAACAGGTGATTGGCTTTCTTGCATGATCCGTCTAACCTCTTCTACAACCATTTCTTTTACCAGTTGTTTAAACTCTGCTTTTGTAGCCACTTATTCTCTCCATTACATACTATTTAATATCTTTATAAAATCCTCAACAGGATCGCCTCTCAACACAATACAATATTGTTTATTCATTCGGGCATAATAATAACCCCACTCATAAGGTTCATACCTTTTACTCATTAAATCTTCAATCTTATCTTCACCTACTGCTTGAGGCACAACAGCAATATGTTGGTTAGGAGCATCAGCGATTTTCCAATCGCCAACGCTGCACTCACCACTATAGTTTACCTCAAAGGTATCGCCCGATATATGTATTGTCTCACTCACCAGAATAATCCACGTATTGTGCTATCATATTTATTTGAGCCTCCTTAAAATCTTCAGCCTTTTCTAAATAAAACGATAGTCTATCTTCACAGTTCTTATTAATATCATAAATATCATCCGAATATGCTTTAAGGTTAGCAGCTCTCTTTTTACCTTCCTCAAAGTTTTCTACCCAATGACTAATTGCTCGTACCCAAGGACCAGGAGTGGCGGTACTAATAGCAAAATTCTTATGCTTAACTCTATCTGGAGCAGCTTTCCAAAAATCCTTATAGCCACCATACTCAGAAAAAACAGGAATGGCTCCGTAATGTAATGCCTCAATAATTTTAATCTCACTCTTACAAGACGAAAACGCACTATGCTCAACGTAAGCTAAACTAATATCAAACAAGGCATTGAACTTTGCATACTCTTCCAACGGTAACGCATCAAACAATTGGATTCTATTGGGATCTATATCTTTATAAATTTCCTTAATTCTATTTTTATAAAGCATAGATTCATCTTCAATCTCTACTTCTTTAAACTGCTTTTGACCTTTTTCATCCTCTGTAATTTCTACATGACTATCTTTCAACGCCATACCAGCAAGAACAAAATGAGTATTAGGATACTTGTCATGTATCTCTTTTATGATTCTATGCATTCTGCGAATGTCTTCAAAGTGAGAAGTAAGACCAGCCCACCCAATAATAATCTTATCGTCCGTAGGAAACCACTGAGGCAGCATTTCTTTTCTAACTTCATTTTTATCAAGATTCCATTGAGGTAAATCCCAATCAAATTGGTTGCGAAAGATTTCTACATTATTATTAAAGTTACCAAAAGTTCTCTTTAGTTTTTCTGTAGTAGTGGTAATATAATCAGAGTGCTTTAAAGATTGGATGGACATTTTATCTTTACCACTCTCTATCCACAACTCTTTCATTGGATGAGTATCTGGTAAGTTAAACTCATTATCGTCTGCATCATGTATAATCAATGGCCTTCTTTCAGTGCGAGGCCACATTCGTGCAACAGATAGAAAATGAGAATGAAGATTACCACACCTATGCATAATGATAAGGTCAGCAATCTTCATATGATTGGGTTGTAGATTTTCCGTATAAAGATAATTTGCTTCTTCTGGAAAAGCCTTCCAAAGTGCCTTCATTGGTTCAAATAATCTAAAATAACTGGTTCCCGTTTCGGACGGCGTGCTAAAAACAATAGTCTTTTTAGTCATATCCAAATCTTCGGGCTGTGTAAAATAATTCTTTATCTCTTCTCGTTCTTCACTATTCTTGTATTGCGCCTTCTGCAATAATTCTTCACGCATAAAACCTCCTATTATTTGTTATTATATAGGCTCCGGACTAAACGCAGCAAGCGCTGGAGCCTTATTCATTTTTAAACTATACACACCTTCTACGGTATACATAATTGTGCGTTGGCCGTTAGCGTTAGGGCCAGCAGATGTAAACATGCCAGGATTCACATCTATGGCAGTGCGATCAATTACTGGTTTGAATCCGTAATTCTTTAACTCTGTACCAATAAGTTGTGCAAGATTATCCATCTCTTCGCCCATCGTAATGGCAACTTGTTCATAAGTTTGAGGATCAGCAGCCAAACTAGTTTTTAAACTTACAGTTAGTGGCCCTTCTTGTTCATCTGTCCACGCACCAAACTTAACATCCATCTCCGGAACTCTTGCAATAAAGTTTTCAATCACTTCAATAGGGTTCCATGTACGAGTAGGTACATTTCTATTGGGCGATACAACATAAACTTCGGGGTTGGCCATCATCATCTTAAAATCTCCAAATTATTTATTCTTTATTTTTTACTTCACCAGCATTATTATCAAGCTTTTCTTTTAGCTGATCTACATGGGCGTTATACTTTAAATAACAAGTTTCGCACATACCATACTGCTCATAAAACATTTCATCCCAATTCCTCATAAATATTCCACACTTTTTACCGGTGTCGGGATCTTCTACGGTACAAAATGTTGGAATACGAGGCGAATACTTTTCATCTTTTTTTGTTCTATCGTTAGTCTTCCACAACTTTACCTGTTTAGTAGGTAAAAAATCACTAGGAACCTCAGACATCTATACCTGCTTTCTTAATTAGTAAACCCTTGATATTGTGCGCCAAAAACATATCCACTTAATGTGGCGTTTAACTCAGAAGCATGGGTAAGTCTGATCCATCTCCACGACCCCGATCCAACATAAGCATCACCGCTATCTATCTCTGCACCACCAGGCATATCAACCCAATTAGCGGCAAAGTCAGCAGCGCTAGCTGAAGATTCTTTCAAAGGATCATCAAACGGACCAATCGCCCCTCTATTAATTAAAACATTAAGTTGACTTTCGTTACCTAAAGCTTGAGGATGAACAGCGTGATGGGCTTTATGGGGGCTTATAGAATTAGCATTGTTTACTTGCACTTTAATTCCGCTTTGCACACCAGCACCATCTTTAAGGATAATGCTAAAATTTTGGCCGCCAACATAAACAGGCAATGTTCTACTATCATTGTCAGTGGTGCCGTCACTACCGGACTCACCAACTTTCTTTAATACAATTGATTCAAAAGATGCAATAGGCATTGTTGTACTCCTACTCAGTTAAAAAAAATATTGTCTCATATAAATATAGTTTAGTTTCTTTTAGTTGCGAGGGTTATCGTAATCAATATAAGTAATAGTTAAAATGTTTCCATCTAACAACCACTGAGCTAGTGATGGATATATTCTTTTATAGGCACTAACGGAGGCACCAATGAACCCATCCTTCGTAATATTTTGAGTAGAGCTATCCGCAACTAATAAACAACCCATTGTATGTTCGTCATTGTTACCGGTGTGAATAAGAATATATTCAAAGCCAGGCACATCCTGGACGTGCAACATTCCCTTATGGAAATCAGCACCAAACTTGTCTATATAACGATTATGAAAACCACCTTCTGTGCGAAGCTTAACATCATAGGTGCCTTCTGGTATTCTTGTTTCAGCACTTACCTTCTCTTCTCTAAACTCATCTTCTAAAGTATAAGCAAGAAACTCTCTACCTTGTGGTCCATTCTCGCACAATATACCTAATGTACTATCTACTCCAGAAGAGTATCTCAGCACTTCTATGTTGCGCTCGTCATCTCTCACAATATCTATATCTTTACTTTCGGTAAAAAAGTTCATCATACAATAGCCTCTTCTCTTATATATGTCTCAGTATCTACTTTATATTTTTCTGCTTCATAAATTTTTGTTCTTATACCCGATGAACTATAATCGTGAAACCTATTTATATAGTGAATTTCATCACACAAAAATCTTCCAGTTATTTTCTTTTTCATTTCTGGTGTATCATAATCTGAGCCTAAGAAGCGAATATCAGGTTTATAGAAATACAATAAATTTAAAAGCTCGCTTTCATTCTTATATGGTGCAATTTCATCTACATATGATATAGACTTTAATACAAGAAACCTCTCATTTAAACTCATTATGGGACTATTTTTATCTTGTCTTTCCCATACTGGATTCTCATGCAACCCTACCACTAAGTAGTTACAATTGTCTTTACATTCATTCAGCATCATAGCATAACCAGGATGATAAATGTCAAACGTGCTTGCTATAAAACCTGTCTTATTTTGCATCATCATTCCTTTGTATTATATACTCTAAATACCATTGAGCTTTTTTAATATCTTCTATATAATTTTCTTTATGTTTTGCTCGCAGAATGTATTTTAAAGCATTACCTAAACAAAAACCTTCTGTAAAACCTGCGTCATCAATAACATCCATTACTTCATACTTACCACTATTATAGTGATCGGGATGGTTAACTTTTTCTTTCACCTACTCCATTGCTCCCTGCCAATGACCTTGCTGTTGCAACCAATCTTCTAATTCTGAGCCACCAACATCAGCCAGCATCTCTCCATCAAACTCTACACAAGGGGATAAGGGTTGATTGCTTTTAGCAACCATCTCAGCATAATTAGTTGCGTCATTAATTAGTTTTGTTTCGTAAGGGATATTATATCTAGATAACACTTCCCTAACGCCAGCACTCCATCCACAAGTTTCTTTAAGATAAGCTGTTACTTTCATATTTAATTCCTATTTAAAAAATAATCTGCATTTATTTTAGTAAAATGTTCCCACTCTTCTGGTAGATCTTCTTCGGTAAAGATTGCCTCTACTGGACATTCTGGCTCACAAGCACCACAATCAATACATTCATCGGGATCAATAAACAACTGATTAACATCTTCGCCATCAATCGGGTGTATGCAATCAACCGGACAAACCTCTACACAAGCCTTATCTTTTACATCTATACAGGGTTGTGCTATCACGTATGTCATTCTTTCTCACCTTAATAAAAAGTTAATAAATAAATCATCTATGTTTTTATTCTTATTTGGGGGTGCCCCAATCTTCATTACATTAACCTTTGGTACTTCTTTTTTTGGCTTCGTTAAATATAAAATATCTTGACTCAGGCAAAATGAAGCTATTACTGCAAAAACAATTTTACCTAACCATCTCACCTCTTCTCTCCTTTCTTATTCAATTAAAGTTTTTTTCACATCACCCCAAGTTTTCGTTCCTACATGCACTGGTGCGTCAGGCGGTTGTCTTTGACTTTGTGTCGCGACAATTTTTGCAGGGGCTTGCGGTGGTGTTTGATTACTAAAGCCATCATAAAATAAAGTATCATCATGTGTTGTATACATCCAATAACCATATCCTGGCATTAGATGTTCTTGTCTTGCTAGCATATCCTTATACTGATAGTTATGACGATCCCACCCCCAAATGGAGTCAATAGTTTGGTGAGAGTACACTAACAACAATGGATGAATTTCTTCTTCTAAAGGTGAAACAATATTCCACCCTTCATATAAAATATGTATTCTTTTTTCCGATGCGTTTCCTTGTTGTATAAGAGGTGCATCTACAAAAGACTTCAGCCAAAAACCCTCACCTATCACAAAACTATCTGCTATTGCATATCCAGTTGAATGAAAATACCAAACTCTATCATTTAAAGCAGCATACATTATAGCATCATATCCACTACTAACAATACTATCATTAACCACATAGGGTTGCAAAGAAAAACCAAGCAAATTCCATCCTTCATACATTATAGGTATGATGGTTTTAACTTCATCATGGTCACCATGAGCCGACATAGTAGTTAGTAATAATATTGCAATTACTAAAATTTTCTTCATTAACTCTTCTCTGTACCGCTCTTACCTTTTATCTTCTCAATACTTCTACCAGCAAAGTAAGCACCATAGACGGTAAGTAATAGGGTTTGATAGATAGGTTTGTAAGCATCGCCAATGGAAAACTCTCCAATGTTACCATCTGTAACAGATAGGATAGCAAACACCGAAGTAAGAAATATAAGGGTTATCGGCCTTATGTTGGCCGCTAACCAATTGCCGCTTTTCATGTCTGCGTTCCATCTTTCAGTTACTTCCTTCTGTGCATCTGCTTCGGCCCTTACGAATAGTTCTTCTAGTTTTTGTTTAGCAGCAGCTTTCTCTTCACCACTCGTTACTAACTCATCTAAAATTTTACCAGCTTCGGGTAAAAGCTTACCAGCTAATCCGGTTAATACACCTATCATTCTTGCTCCTCATCAGAAATTTCTGTATCATCTTGTTTATGTGATTCTGATATTTTTGCATCAATACGATGAAGAATAGGTGCATAAATAAAATACTTAAGAATTGTTCCGTAAAGAGCGGTTAACAAACAAACAGCCATTGCCGGACCAATCTTTGCTGGATCATCCAGATTCGCCAGCATCAACACCAAACCAATCAAAACCCCCACTACACCAGCACTCATGCTATAACGACCGGCCATAAAAACAGTATAGGAGGCATCGTGAAGTTCATCGGGCAAAACATCCTTGCGTGTAAGTAAAGATAGTAACGACACTATCTTATTTCCAGACGCTAGTAAAGCAAAAAAAGTTAAACCTAAAACAATAACTAATGATGGTACATTAACAAAAACTAATGGGTTTTCCATCGCTAGAGCCATCACCAAAAACATACCTAAAAATCCACTTATTCGTTTTATCATAACACTTCTCCTCTATTCTAATTCTATGCTGTCTCCATTATAATTATATGTCTGCAATATCTTTGCTACAATTCCACTTCTTACACAATCTTCTTTACTAAACTTCATATACTCCACACCGTCAATACTTTTAAGACGCTGCCATATATCATAAAACCCACTCTTCGTATAATTATCACCATACTTATCACATTGACTTAAGTCACCTTGTATTAAGAGTTTGCTACTATCATGTATTCTAGTCAATAAAGTTTTTATTTGTAATGGCGATATGTTTTGTGCCTCATCTAATATAATATACATTCGGTCTAAATTCAACCCACGCATATGATTTATTACACGAAACTCTATCTTACCATCTTCAATAAACTTTTTAGTTTGATCCTTTCCGATAATCTGATTAAGTATCCATATAGCACTTTCATTATATAGAGTTATTTTATCCATTATAGTGCCAGGCAAAAAACCTAGCGCATCTTCTTTACCTACATCAACTGTAGGATTTATTATACATAATTTTGAGTAGCTATTCCCCCTCTTCAAAATGTCTTCAACTGCTTTTTGTAAACTTATATATGTTTTTCCTGTACCTGCCATACCATGACATAAAACTATTTGTGACTTATTATCTCCTATAAGATTATAATATTCCTTTTGGCTATCTGTTTGAAACTCAATGGGCCTTACAAATTTGGGAATAGTAGATGCCAAATTAACTCTCCTATAAAATTTTGATGCTGCTGTACCCCCTCTCATTCTTATGAATACTTAGAACATTGTTAGTAATATCTTGCATACTTTCAATGTGAGAAATTATAAGAACATTCTCAAACTTACTTTTGAGGTATAACAACAATTGATTCATATGATTAATGTTTTCAGAGTCAAGGGTGCCAAAGCCTTCATCAATTACAAAGAGGTTGCAAGTGGGTAAAAGACTAATATTTGATAATGCAGAACGGATTGTTAAAGCTGTCAAAGTTTTCTCCATACCAGACCCCAACTCAACTCTACGGCGCGAGGTGCCGTCATCAATAAATATACTCAAGTCGTGAGCTTCGGTATCAACTTCAAGAGAAACTTCAAAGTTTGTTATGTTAGACAAAACCTTTCGTATTTCATTGTTAATCAAGGGTACAGCCTTATTCATAATCATTAGAGGTATGCCATCGCTACCAAACGCATCCATCAATAATTGATGAGTACTATACTTTTTTTCTATTTCTTTTAGCACTTCAATATTACCATCAAGATCCATAATCTTTTGACTTAAAGCACCAAGATTACTATTTTCTTTAGTATGGTTATTATTGTTATCGCGAAGTTTAATGTCTATGTCAGCTATTTTACCATCAACATTTTTTATCTTTACATCTACAGCTACATTATGTTTAATAGAGTTTTCGTTCTCCTTGTAAGTCTTCTCTTCATCTTTATAAAATGACAACTTATTTCTTTCTAACTCTAACTGAAGTTTTATATTTTCAAAAACAATTTCTAAGTTTTCTAATTTAGACTTTAGTTCACCAACTTCTTTTTGATATTTTTCATATAATTTTTCATCTTCCGGAAAATCAGAATGCTTGTTAAGCTCTTCGCCCAAGCGCTTCTTCTCTGCTAAAGCATTCTCCACCCACTTTCTTTCTTCTACTAACTGCCCCCTTGCCACGAAAGCGCCAGTAAGAAATGAACATTTTTTGCAAGTTTCATTTGTCTCAAACCAATCATGCTTATTAAGAATAGACGATTGTTTTTCATAAGTATTAACCATCTGACTTTTTAAATCATACTCTGATTTAAGCTTATTATGACTTTCAACTGTATTATAGTAAATGTTTTTTCTATCTTCAAAAACACCTTTTTCATTTATCTTAAACAACTCATCTACCCTATGTTGATGGCGAGACATCAAATCAACTTTTAACTTCTGATTAGTCTCCCAACTTTCTTCTAACTTTTCTATTGACTTATTAGATTTATTTATATCTTTTTCAATAGAATTTATTGACCTTAGCCCATCATACGTAGGATGCAATGACTTAACTAATACATCTCTGCTTTTTTCATTCTTAGAAACATCTTCCTCTAAACCTTGCCTCTCTTTATTCAATACTTTTATCTTGTCAGCAGTTTTCTTCAACCTTTCTTCATACTGACTAAGAATAGATGGATAATCATTTTGTTGATACTCTTTTAGAATGGTACGAATAGAGGCTGTCTCATCTTTTATAGACTTTTGTAAATCATCAATAACATTTAGGCCGAGGAAACGAGCTAGCAAATCTTTTCTATTTGTTTGACCATGATCAATAAATCGTGTAATATCAAACTGTTGACTAAACGTAGTCATAGTGTGTTCTTCATATGAACCAAGCAGATTGCGTATTGCTGCTTCGGTTTCTCTAACATTAGCTTCACCACTAATGTTAACCTTATCACCATGCACAATTTGATAAAGTTCTACTTTATTGTTTGCACGATTTGGATTTCTTTTATTCCTCTTGAAGACTCTTTCAATTACATACTTTTGATTATCTACCGAAAACTCTATCTCAATAGAGCCTTCGTTCTGATTCTTATGAATAACATCAGCTACATTTCTACCACCAGTTCTGTTGCTACTATTGAAAAATCCTTGTAAAATAGTATATAGAATACTAGACTTACCAGAAGCGTTGGCTGAAAATATACCTGTTAACCCCTTCATCTTATCAAAGTTAATAATGTTGTTAGGTCCATAAGAGAACACATTATCAAACAAAACTTTATGTATCACCCACTTTCTACCTTTGTATGTATCATAATCTTCAGTAGTGCAAGTGTCATAAAAATCTTTATGGATGGCAATTATTTCATTTACTTCTTGCTCAGAAATGGTGGGGCGCTTTGCAAAATATTGTTTAAGTAAATCTTGTTGAGTTTTTAAATCAGTAACATTTTCTGCCTTGCCTGACAGAGATAGGTCATCAACTGTGGATTGAACATCAACCTCAATAAATAAACCCTCTGGCTTATACTTATTTTTTATAACTGATTCTACGTGTTTGGCAGTAGTAACATTGTAATCATCAGTGTTGAGAAGAATGCGTACATAAGGCTTGGTAGGTAGTTCAAATTCAATGTTTTCTATATTATCAATAGCGTCTTGATCTAACCTAAAAGTTTTAAACCCCCAATCATTTGCAATCTCTATAAACATACACTTCTTTTGATCCAAATCCCAAAGAAGAAAACCTTTCTCTATCTCTTCACCAAAGTTCTGTTGAATCAAAGAACCTGCATATGCAACCTTAATCTTTCCATTATCATCTAATATCATTGGTTGCCGTGAATGAATATCTCCCAACATACCAAAATCATAATTGCGAAATATACTCTTATCATTGTCGCTTTCAATACGATGGCTTGCACTTGTGCGACTACCATCAATTGCACCATGATAAAGTGCTACATAGTTCTTCCCATCTTGTCTATCAAAATCAATAGGCCACTGATGTTTAGTATCTTGTTGTGCAAAAATACCATACACCAATCCATCTGTAACCTCATACAAACCACTTTCTTCATACAGATTTATAGGCTTACCATTGTTCTTTAATAAAGATACAATAGGAGATAAGCTATCTAATCTGTTATGTTGATTAATAACACAATCATGGTTCCCAAGTATTAAATCAACTGGCACAATATCACTTAGCCTATCCAAATACTCACTTGCTAGCTGCACCGCTTCAGGCGATAAATCTGTTTTGTTATGCAGTAAATCACCTGCTAAAACAATTCTATCAATTGGGAGTGACTCTAAACTAGCAACCAAATTATCTAAAACTATTTTGTATTCTTCATGCCTTCTTGTTTTCCGAATATGTATATCACTTAGATGTGCTATTAGCATTAACTAAATAACCTTTCTTTAATTTGATCTTCAAACGTAAAACTTTTTACACTTCCACTTGTTACTATCTCTTCAAATTTATCGGACCCCATCTCTGCTATATCTCTTTCTTCACTCTTCCAATCCACATACGTAACGGGAATGTTATACTTAACTAATTCGTTAATCATTTTAAACATTTTCTTTTTAGCGTCTGCGTCTAAAGCTATAATAACGTGTGTGTTATTTTCTAAGAGTCTTTTAAACAATAATGACCCACTACCTACATTGCTTCCAAGAATCGGCACAGCGTTCTTACGAGATAATATAGCATCAAATATTCCCTCTACAATATACAAAGGTTTATCCCATTCAACTAAATGCTCATTGAATATAACATCTCTTTTGGAGGCCGCCGCATTTTTATATTTGTAACTTTCATGTGGCTGAATAGTTCTTGCCACATAATAATTTAAACCATGCTCTCTATCATAAGATGGAAATAATATTCTCTGATCACTGACGCTATAATGAATATCATATTTTAGAATATCTTCTTTGGTCACCCCTCTCTTTTGCAGATACTCTACGGCTGGCTTATAGAAAGCTTTTTCTATATTACGAAAAAGATTTTCATACCTCTTGGGCAATATTAATTTAGAAGACGTTTTTTCTTTTATCTCTGTACCAAAAAGATTATCTATATCTTCTATATTCTTTTTTACACCTTCACTAAAAATCTTTTTATATTGGGGAAGTATTGTAGCGCCAGCTAATTTCAATAGATATAAAAAACTTTTACCTTTGATCCCACAATGCCAACAATTAAATACAGACTTCTCTATATTAATAGTCATTTTGTGATTATGATGATGGCAAGATGGGCATTCAAAATAATGATTTGCACCGGCCATTGTTTTATAGTTTCCAAGATGTTGCGAAATAATATCTATCTTATTCACTTCTATATTCCTTCAAATAAAATTTTAACATACATATAATATAACTAATTTTTATGATTATGTCAAGGCTTTTTTATTAAAAAGGTAATAATTCTTCTTCAATAATGGGAGGTGGGCTTAACTCTACTTCTATTTGAGGTGGAAATATTTCTGCCGCTCTTGCTCTGGCAACTACTATTGCATCACTTACATCATATGCTTCTTTAGCAAACTCACTCTTCGTTTTCATCAAAGGTAAAAGCTCTTTTACTTCGGGATGAAGCTCGCATATTCTTCTTAGGATAAAATCTTTTGACTTTGTACCACGCGGCACTTTACACTCAGCTAAGTTTCTTGCTCTTATTACATTCATCATAGTAGGAGCCTTACCTAACATCTCATAACATTTACGTTGTATTATGGCGTTAAATGCAGCAAGAGTGATTATAGTTTTTATATTGGATTTACCAGAGATAAACTTTGTAATGATGTCTTCTATTACTACTTCAGTTATTTTATCAGTATTTTCGTTTAAGGTATCTAGAACCTCAAACATTGTGTTAACTTTTTCGTGTATATCTTTTTTATTTTTTAACGCTACATGACCTGCAGTTTCTAATTTGTTTTCATTAAGGTTCCATATGGCATAGCCAGTGCAGAAGGTACTAACATCTAATGCTAGCAAATACCCCTCTGCACTGGATTCCATATCAATCTACCAAGACTTACTTATGATTAAGTAAGGTGTCTCTGTATCTGGATTATAGATGAATGAAGCACCATAACCGGCTTCTGTCTCAACACCTACGCCAACATTGACAAGGGCAAAGTCACTACCTTCAGCAACATAGCCACCATCACCAGCACCAACGAACAAGTTGAACTCATCCAACGTGTAGCCAAGCTCTATGTATGTATCATCCTTAACAGCATCGCCATTAACGAATCTACCTACAAATAAATCAACTCCGGCATACGAAGTAGAAAGACCTACTTCAATATCGTGGCTGTCGGCATCAAGAAAAGGGCCGTCATAGTAATAAGAAGTAACACCAATAGAGGCATACTCACCAATTTCCTGCGAAACAGTAATATCAATCTCTGTTGCACCGGTAGTAATTGGGGTTTGGCCCCATAATTCTATACTGGTTGTACCAATATTAGAATCAAAAGGAACACTAACAGTAGGTTGAACAGATAAGTTATCCGATCCAGCTGTACCTCTCCATACGTGGCGACTAAAAAGATCAACTCCTACTTCAGTTTCACCAAAGGTTGGCGTTACACTAACAAGCAGTGCAAACAAAATTGCACATTTTGCAATAAACTTCGTCATACAATATCCTCCTTTTATAAGGGAAAATGTTTGCTACATTAACATTTTGACATTCACACTTTTTTGTTGAGTTGTGGAAACTCAACAATACTCTGATCATCTTCTTTTTGATCATTTTCTTTTTCACCATCAGATTCAGGCATAAACCGTTTGGGTGCGATTCCTTCCTTATCTAAAAGATCAAGAATATCATTTGCGTTAACAGAATCTTTGCTTTCTGATTCTAAGTCTAATAGTTTATGAGAGGCAGTAATCATCTTGATAAGATTTTCAGTAGCCTTATGTGCAGAATCTAAATACGGATGGGGTTTATCTCCCGACATAAAAAGATCTTCACTGTCACCTACCATTTCCCTAAATCTTTTAAAGGTAGCCATAGCTTCTTCTCTTTCCTCAAGAGATTGTTTAAAGATAACATTAAATATCTCATCAAGGCTCTTACCTTCAAATAAACTTATATCTTTTAGTTTATCAAGACTCATCTTCTACACCTTCACCTAATGTGTTAAATTTATAACTCTCGTCCAATTGTTGTAAATAGTATTCTATATCTTGTAACTGATTAATAAAATCTCTTATTACAGGATCGTCACTATAAATTTCCCGCGATAAAACACCTCTAATACTATCTCCTAATGTTGCAAACCTTCCGTACATATCTCCATACATATCTTCATAAAAGCTAAGTCGATTAATTGACTTGTATAGAACTATTCCTAGGCTCGCAGTTAGTATAATAAATAGTGCTATTAATATCTCAAACATCACATTTCATCATCATAAGGGTAGTCACTTACAAGCTCTCCTTTGTTATATAGATACCAAAACCATAACCCACCAACTATGGCACTTATAGTAAAGATAGATAGAACCCAATAAACCATATTACTTATCTTTATACCTTTCTAAGGCGAGCAAAGAATCTTCTGCTTCCGCTAGCCTTCCTACCCACTTATTAATTTCTCCAAGAATATCGCTGTGTTCACCTATACCCACTGAATTATGGAAATAAGTATCTAAGACAGCTTCTGCTTCTATCTTCTTTGCTTCAAAATGCATGATTGAGGCGGCTATATACTTATTGGTCATTTTTCTTTCCCTTCTTCTTAGATTTCTTATCAACATCTTTTTCTTTTTTATCAATATCTCTAACTTCAGTTTTCCACTTCTCCTTACCAATATAAGCCCAGTTGCCAGTCTTTACTAACTCCTGCGCTTTATCATCGCCAACTCGGCGAATCCACGATGTTTCATTTAATTGGATTATTGTCTTCATAGGCATTGCCTCCAACGATTAGATGTTTTACTACTATAAGAAAAAACGTAAGGTTTATAAACTATTTAATAATTCATAATCAATAACTCTTGACCTATACTTTGAGCTTGACCTTCCTTAGCACCAGAAGCTTTCACAAACTCTTTCTTTTCCCATTTAAATTCATTCGGTGGGTACATTCCACTTAGCTCTGGAAAGTCATAATAAGATAAAGAAAACATTCCTTGCATGTTGTGCAAACATTCTTGTAGTTGAAAGTGCTGTTCTCTACCAAAACCATGTAAGCTGTAATAATCTTCAGTTTGCCAATAGGGAGGGTCGCAATAGAAATATGTATGAGGGGAATCATATTTTTCTATTACTTGCTCAAAGGAAAGATTTTCACAAGTAGTAATGTTTTTAAGCCTACGTATGTTGTCTTCATCATTTAACTTCTTGTGGAAGGCAGCAAACTTAGAGCTGTTCTTTTTTGAGTCATCTGTAAAAGTAGCCTCAACAGCAGAAGCACCAGAGAAACAATTAGTAAGAAGATATACATACTGCATGGCAGCCATTTGATCTTTTTTACCAGCCTTTATTTTTTCTCCAAACTTCTCACTTATCTGACTATTAATTTCAACTCTTCGTTTTCGTGCAAACTCTAATGTTTCATTTAAGCTTTTGCGTTCTTTCTTAACAATAGACTTATCTTCTAACACCTCTCTCAGCTTTTTAATAGCAAAGGTAGTAGCAAACATATCTTCTTTACACTGATTAAAGTATTGACGACATTCATCAAGTGGGCTTTTATTCTCTCCCGATTGTAATGGAGGATTCTTCTCATCAATAAATTTGCTGAATTGTTTGGGGTTAGATGCGCACCTATAAAGATTCGTCATATAGGGATTCGCATCCGAATATATGTGTTGCTTTGTTGCCAGAGGATTATCCATATCACTTTTCATATAAACCCAAAAAGCTCCACCGAAAACCTCAACATAAGTCTCTATGCCCTTTGGAATAAAACTATGTATCCAAGGAGCCATTCTCTGTTTTCCACCAATGTACGGCAGCACTATATCACCTCTTCTTTTTTAATGTAACCAATTTTGTAACCAATTATTTTTCTTCGTCTTTATCTTTCTCATCAAACATACTTAATATATCATCCATAGAATGTAAACTCTGTGGCTCGGGTTTTTCTCTTTCTTTTTTAATTTGACTTAGCCTTTCTTTTTGTTCTTTCGTTAGCCCCTTATCTAATATCTCTTTAAACTCTTCATCGGGAGCGAAACTAATAAACTCTTCACCCTCTTCAAAATCATTTAGATTTTCAAGCACTTCAATATATTCTTCTAGATCACCAATGTGATGCAAAAGTCTTTCTTGTTTTTCCATAAGATCAGAAATTATATTTATTAGTTTGCTAGCATTATCCATCTTGGATTTTCTACTCATGTCATTCTCCCTAATCACTAAACATCGTTTCTAAATCAAAATTACCTAATGGCTTTTCTAGCTTCAAATCTTTTAACTTATCATTCTCCACAATTAATTTAGTACCTCCAGCAACAAACTTTTTGCCGCTGTTGTCGTTCTTAATAGTATAAAGGTAAAAAGTTGTCTTCCACATTGATACTCTAACTATTCTGCCTGGTCTACCATCCAAAATAATAATGTCATCATTATTATAATCATTGCCAACAAAAACAAGAAGCCCTGCTAATACTGATTCTATTGTTGTTTTAAAAAAAAGTATTACCAACGCCGCTAAAAACATCCATCCGTATTCGCCCAACAAAACACTTATGTTACTCTGTATAACATTTTCTATTTGTTGTGCGTTTGCCACTTCCATCTAACTTCTCCAACTGGTATAGTTTTTGTTTATTACTTAGTGGGTTAAATAATATACCAATAGAAGGTTTTGATAGGTTTTTATTTCCTATTCTCCTTAATTAGAGAGGAAATATTTTCTTTCACTTGATTATATTCTTCAATCAACTCTTTTTCTTTTATACGTAACATCGTATACCCTTCTTTTTTTGCTAACCAATTTTTAGTGAGATCATTTTTTTTAGCCATCATGTTTGCATAGCTTGCCTTACTTCCTACATCACCATGCCAATATGCCCCATCTACCTCTATTAGTATATTATAATCTATTAAATTAAAATCATAATATCTCCACCCCTGCATATATTTTAAAGGCTTTTCTCTTTCATATTCTATTTTTAAATCGTCTAACATATCAGCAACCATTCGCTCTAGATTAGACATTTCTCTTTTAGCTCTATTCATCGGTGGATATTTTTGAGAATCGCTAAGCTTTTGCCTTAACCTCTTTACTTTATTTTTATTATACTTTGGTTTTTTCTTAGGCATTTAAA
>Ga0208919_1000677_pt1 | contig 21673 bp, 27 predicted proteins | sample 4_EtaG_FD_184076 | JGI IMG/M metagenome (GOLD analysis project Ga0208919, IMG submission 184076) | Marine viral communities from the Subarctic Pacific Ocean - 4_ETSP_OMZ_AT15127 metaG (SPAdes) (version 3) | ecosystem: Environmental > Aquatic > Marine > Oceanic | place: Pacific Ocean | collected...
GTTTTGGATTAATACATCTTATTGGGGGTATCGCCAAGACAGCAACATCGCTGACACGGCAGCTTGTTGATGCTGGCACTCTGGCTAATTTGCCGGGTGGCTTGAAGGCGAGGGGGTTGAGAATCAAGGGGGACGATTCTCCTATTCTTCCCGGTGAGTTTAGAGATGTGGATGTTCCCGGCGGTGCGATAAGGGATAACATTACGTTCCTTCCGTATAAGGAGCCGTCCAATGTATTGCATACTATGTTGACTGAGATTGTAGATGAAGGCAGGCGGTTTGCTTCTCTTACCGATTTGAAACTGGCAGATATGAAACAGGACGCTCCTGTTGGGACAACTCTTGCCCTGATAGAGCGTAGTATGAAAGTTATGACTGCTATACAGGCCAGACTGCACGCAGCTATGAAGCGTGAGTTTGTGTTGATATCCAACATTGTAAAGGACTATGCCCCGGAAGATGGGTATGAGTATGATGTCGATGAGGAGTCATTGAAGTCTGAGGACTTCGACAGTCGGATTGATGTTATCCCTGTGAGCGATCCTAACTCATCTACTATGAGTCAGAGGATTATGCAGTATCAGGCAGCGTTGCAGTTATCGCAGCAGGCCCCGCAAATGTATGACTTACCAGAGTTGCACAGGCAGATGCTGGATGTTCTTGGGATTCAAGAAGCTGATAAGATTATACCTCTGAGTGAGGACATGAAACCACGAGACCCTGTGTCTGAGAATATGGATGTGCTTAACAGTAAGCCATTGAAAGCATTCATATATCAGGACCACGAGGCGCATATCCAAACGCATATGCTGGCGATACAAGACCCGAAGATACAGCAGCTTGTTGGGCAGAGTCCTATGGCCCAGACGATAGCTGCCGCTATGGCGGCTCATGTTCAGGAACATCTTGGCTTCCAGTATCGCAAGGAGATGGAGAGGCAATTAGGCATAGAGTTACCGCCTCCCGGTCAGCCAATGCCAGAGGATTTAGAGCTGAAGCTGTCCTCGCTTGTGTCGCAGGCAGCGCAGAAACTTTACAACAAAGATGTTGCAGAAGAGCAACAGAAGCAAATGCAGCAGCAAATGGAAGACCCGAACCTTCAGTTGCAGAAAGCAGAGTTGCAATTAAAGGCTCAAGACTTGCAGCGTAAAGCAGAGGCAGACAAGGCACGCATTGTATCTGATCTTGCTAAGGCTGAGATGCAACAAGAGACAGAGAAACAGAGGATCGAAAGTCAATCTGACATTGAAGGCGCTAGGCTTGGCGTTGAGATTGCTAAAGGTAAGCAGCAGGCAGATAGTAAGGAAGCTGAATTGGCTTCAAGAGTTATTATGGAGCGTGCTAAGATAGCGGCAGATGCAGCCAAGGTTTTGGTTGATGATGAGAATAAATCAAACGGAGCGTCTTAATTGGCAGAGGAACAGTTATTTGAAACGTATCAGAAGAAGATACGGGAGCGTATGAATGAGATTGCAGATTCGGTAGCCACCGGGTCAGCAAAGAATTTTGATGAATATCAGCATATGGTTGGCACTATAAATGGTCTGGCCCTAGCTGAGAGAGAGCTACTGGATTTGGTAGAGGCAATGAGAAAGGGGGAAGAATAGTAGAGACCGCGACTCTTTAATCGTGAGCAGGGGGCCGTTTAACCCCGCCAATGGCAGAAAAACGTGCAAAGGAAAATTTATGTCAGACAATACTGTTGTTGATTTAGAGGAAAAAAGGAAGGCATCACAGCTTCCAGAACCCTGTGGTTATACTCTTTTAATTGCTTTACCCGAAGCGGAAGACAAAACGGAAGGCGGTGTGTATGTCCCTGAAGATTTAAGAGACAGGGAACATACGGCTAGTGTTTCAGGTATGATCTTGCGAATGGGGCCTGATGCGTATGGAGACAAGAATAGGTTTCCTAGCGGGCCTTATTGTAAAGAAGGCGACTGGATCATTATGCAAGCCTACACTGGCATTAGGATTAAGGTGCATGGTCAGGAATTTCGTTTAATAAATGACGATTGTGTCAAAGCTGTTGTCGAAGACCCGCGAGGAGTTAAGAGATTATGAGTGAAGATAGGGATGCTGCTGCATTGCCAGAGCCTGATTTAGGTGCGCTTGCAGCCGAGCCAACAGAAGTTCTTGGTCAGACTGATGACGTTGAAGTTAGCGTTGTTGATGACACCCCGGAAGAGGATAGAAATCGTCCCGCCCGTGCCGATGGTGTTGAAGAGGATGACCTTGATGAATCACAGTTTAGTAACCGTATTCGTAAGCGTATAGACAAGTTACGTTATGAATGGAATGAAGAACGCCGCGTTAAGGAGAGGGCGTTAAAGGAGAATACTGAGGCGGTTCGTTATGCTCAGTCTATACAGGGTGAGAATGAGGCGCTAAAGAACCAGTTAATGGATCAGCGTAAGCTGTTGTATGATCAAGTATCTGCTAAGAATGATGCGGAGATTGATGGTGCAAAGCGTAAGTATCGTGAGGCTTATGAGGCTGGTGATGCGGAGTCTATTATGGAAGCACAGAGTGAGCTTTCTAGGCTTCATGCCGAGAAGTCTCAGGTTATGTATGCTGCGCCTCCCGTACAGGAAGCACATCCAGTGCAACAGCAGCCAGTTGCCCCGCAAGAGGCTCCTGCTGTTCAGCCGCCTGATCCGCTTGCGGTTGATTGGTTAAAGAAAAATGCTTGGTTTCAGCAGCCCGGTTACGAGGAGGTGACGGGGTTTGCTGTAGGAGTACATGAGAAACTGGTGAAACAAGGGTTTGACCCTCGCGGCAATGTTGATTATTACCAACATATAAATGAAGCATTGCGTAAACAGTTTCCAGATAGATTCGGGAAGGCAGAAGATGCTGGAGATTCTCCGACTTCCCGTAAAAGCCCGGTTGTTGCACCCGCCAGAAGAGGTGGGGGCAAGGCCCGCAAAGTGGAGTTAACCAGCACCCAAGTATCGCTCGCTCGCAAACTTGGGTTATCGCCAGAGCAATACGCAGCGCAACTCGTGAAGGAGATGGGTAATGGCTGACAAGCAGGCAACAGAGCGCAAACCTAGAGAAACAGAGACTAGGGCTAGTGTTGAACGGGAAAAATCTTGGGAGCCGCCACAGGTACTCCCTGATCCAACGCCTCAAGACGGGTTTGTCTTCAGGTGGATAAGGACTTCTCTTATGGGGAATGCAGACAACGTGAATGCGTCTAAGCGTTTCCGTGAGGGTTGGGAACCTGTGAGAGCAGAAGATCATCCAGAGCTTATGCTTGAGACTGATCGTGATTCCAAGTTTACGGGGAATATAGAAGTTGGTGGTTTATTGCTTTGCAAGACTTCCAAGGAGAATGTTGAAGCCCGGAATAAATACTACTCTGAATTGTCACAACGACAAATTGACTCTGTGGACAACAACTACATGAGAGAGTCTGATCCAAGAATGCCGAAGCTCAATGAGTCTAGGACATCAGTTTCTTTCGGTGGCGGCACTAAACCTGAGTAGTCAGTTAATATTGACGGCTCAATGTTAGTGCTTTGGTTTAACCTTTAGTCCTTTAAGGAGGATATACTTATGGCAACAACTGCTACGCCATATGGTTTCCGTCCCGTTGGCCTTCTTGGTGGTGGATCATGGAGTGATTCTATCCGCCACGTTAAGATCGCTAGTGGATATGGAACCGCGATCTTCTACGGGGATGCCGTCAAAATCGTATCCGCTGGCACTATTGAAAAAGATGCTGGTACTACGACCATGACCCCCGTGGGGATATTTGTTGGGTGCAGGTATACTGACCCCAACACTAATCAGCCTACATATGCCCAGCAATGGACTGCCAGTGTGGCAGCTTCCGATGCTTTTGCTTATGTTGTTGATGACCCCAATGTTGTGTTTCAAGCACAGGGCGATGCAACTCTTGCTCAAACTGCGCTTGGTAATAATGTTGCGGTTGTTCAAACTGCTGGTTCCACCGCAATCGGCACGAGTAAAAATGCTATTGACTCGTCTACGATTGCTACAACTAAAACCTTACCGATCCGTATTCTTGGATTTGTTGATGGGCCGAACTCTGCTGTAGGAGACTCCTTTACGGATGTTCTCTGTAAGTGGAATTCTGGTGGAGATGCCACTGGCGACTCTTGTGCTTCTCATCAATGGCAAGATACAACGGGCATCTAGGAGTATTGAGAAATGGCTATTTCAAGAGCGCAACTGCTCAAAGAACTCCTGCCCGGTCTTAATGCTTTGTTTGGCCTTGAGTATGCCAAATACGAAGATGAGCATAAGGAGGTATACGAAACTGAGTCCTCAGATCGTAGCTTTGAAGAAGAAGTTGCACTGAGTGGTTTCGATGCGGCCCCCGTTAAGAATGAGGGTTCTGCTATCTCCTATGACAATGCACAGGAGAGTTATACTGCACGGTATAATCACGAAACGATTGCTATGGGGTTTGCGATTACTGAGGAAGCTATGGAGGACAACCTCTATGACTCACTTAGCGCACGCTACACCAAAGGTCTCGCTCGTGCTATGGCGTACACCAAGCAGGTTAAAGCTGCTAATCCCCTGAATAATGGTATGCCCGGTGGGTCATACACTTCTGGTGATGGTGTTACGTTGTTTAATACCGCGCACCCCTTGGTGTCTGGTGGTACAAATTCCAACACGCCTTCCACAGCTACTGACTTGAACGAGACCTCTCTTGAGGCAGCGGTCATTCAGATTGCTAAGTGGACGGATCAACGTGGTCTTCTAATTGCTGCAAGGCCACGCAGGATGATTGTCCCGCCTGATCTTATGTTTGTTGCCACCCGTATTCTGGATAGCGAACAGCGTCCTTCTACGGCTGACAACGATATAAATGCGATTAAGAGCAATGGTACTGTTCCAGAAGGGTATCGTGTAAATCACTACCTGACGGATACTAATGCTTGGTTTATTGCGACTGATGTTCCGAATGGCTTAAAGCACTTTGAACGTGCTGCCATGACTACTGCAATGGACGGCGATTTCAATACAGGTAACGTGCGGTACAAAGCCCGCGAGCGTTATTCGTTTGGTGTCTCTGATCCTTTGGGTATGTTTGGTTCGCCCGGAGCTTCGTAAGTTTGTTAGAGGGAGGGGGTGTATGCCCCCTCTTTCTTTCTTATTTCTGGGATCAATAAGCCCTAGCGACTGCCCCAGCAGACGCTTACGAAGACTCTAGGGCTACTTTCGTAAGAAGGATATTATACTATGGCTAAGACTACTTTTTCGGGTCCAGTTCGTTCTAGGCGTGGGTTTATAACGGCGGGTCCAGATGCAGTTATTAACATCACTGCTGAAACAACTCTTACTTTTGATGACCATGCTGGTCGTCTTATAGAAATAAATGATGCCGATGGCGCGGTGACGCTGCCAACCATCAAAGCTGATTCCAGTAGTGCTTCTGCTGGAGCAGATGATCCAAATGTAAACAATCACCTTGGGGCTGTTTACAGGTTCTTCATTGGAACAGATGCCACTGATCTGGATATCAAAACAGACGGCACTGACAAATTCCTTGGCTCGTTAGCTGTTGGTATAACGGATAGCACTTATAAAGTTTTTATACCTGCTTCATCGAATGATGTAATTTCCATGAATGGTGGAACGCAAGGTGGAGACAAGTTCTCCTACCTTGAGATAACTGCTCTTGCTGATAATGAATACCTTGTTCAGGGCGTTCTAATTGGTTCTGGAACAATCGCAACTCCTTTCGCGGATAGCTAAACCTGAGTAATGGGACGGGGGCTTTGCCCCCATCCTGATAGGAGAGTCTTATGGCAGACGCTGTATCTACTACGACAATAGAGGACAGTGAGCGACAGCTTGTTGTCCAATTAACAAATCTTTCTGACAACAGTGGTGAAACGAAAGTTACAAAAATTGACGTTTCTGCATTGCAAAGTAACGCCAGAGGTAAGGCTTGTAATGAAGTCCGTATCCAAGAGATATGGGCGCAGGTTCATGGCTTTGATGGGGTTCAGCTTTGGTACGATGCAGATACTGATGTTGTTGCTTTTAATGCTGGCGTTGGCTGGACATATCAGGACTTCAGTAATGTTGGTGGCCTAAAGATGTACGGCACTAATGCTACAGGAGATGTCTTATTATCCACTCTGGGAACGGAGGCATCAGGGGATGCGTATCAAATCGTTATCCGCGCTGTGAAGTATTATGCGTGATGGATATCGATGGCACTATTATATGGAACCTCGTGCTGACTTTAGGTGGAGGTTCCCTGCTTTATTGGATGCGTGGGATGTCCTCACAGGTAAATGACATGAAGCGCAGACTCGCGGATACCCGCGAGGAAATAGCAAAAGAGTACATTACCAAGGCGGAAGTTCAGGAAGATATGAAGGAGATATTGAACCGCTTTGACCGCATGGAAGAAAAGTTCGATAGGTTCCTAGCTGCTAGACTGAGCTAGGCAGGAGTAGGCTAAGATTATGGAATGGTTGATTTTAACATTTGGCGCAAAGTTTTGTTGTATAGGAGCTTCGGGTATAGGAGGTCTAGCCAATTGGGCCGTTAAGAAAGCTATTAGTTGGAGAGACTTAGTTCTAGCTGTACTCGTAGGTTGGGCAGCGGCAGAGTTTTTCATTCCACCGATTATGAAACACTGGGAGTTGGACGTAACTTGGGGGCCAGCTATCGCTTTTATGATAGGATTCTGCGGCATACGTTTATTACCAGTTCTTGAGCAAGCTATAACAAGTAAAGTGAAAGGAAGCTAATTTAGTGGCATCATTTTCTTTGAAGGCTATGTTTGCCGCAGTTCACGAGGCGGTTGTGAATGCGGCGCAAGATGTAGAAGAAGGGGCTTGGTGGGCGCTTAAAGACCGTTATTTTGAGGAAGGCCGTGATGGCCATCTTACACCTAAGACAATCCGCATGAAGTTACCTCATGCAGAGCAGGGTAAGGTGGTGCAGACTGTGGTTGATGTTCCTCTGTTCTCTTTAAGTAAGCATCATTCTCTTGCTGTTGATGAGCTAAAGGTTGAGTTTGAGGTGGACTTGAGGGGGATGCAGGACAATGAGCTAGTAGGGTCATTGTCTAAAAAGTTTCTCAGTGGCAAGTCAAAAGCCAAGGTTGAGATTAGGTTTAAGGGTACTGAGCCTAGTGAAGGTGTCATGTTGTTAAATGATAAAATACATCAAACATTTCCGCGATAGGAGTTAAAAATGGCAGGCGAGTTAGTTAATATGAGTGGTCAGTTTGCTGGCCTTCCAATGAAGGATTTGATTGGTGGTCCTTTGCAAGCGTCTTGTGATGCCCAGACACTGTTGGCCACGGCAACGTGTGGCTTCATTAAAGATGTTGGCATGGTTAGCAAGGGCGATGCTATGGAAGCCTTGACGGTAAACTTTTCGTTTGATCGTCCCGGCATAGACCCTACGACACAGAAGCCTATCAATGAGACAGTGAATCTTAATGTTCCGCTTCTGGCAATCGTAAATACTCCTAACCTGTCAATTAAAGAGGCAGAAGTTAAGTTCACTATGAGCGTGCATTCCAGTAGTACGGATCAGAGTTCTACTGATAAAGAGGCCACTGTGGATGCCGAAGCTAAGTTTGGATGGGGGCCGTTTTCTGCGAAGATTAATGTGCATGGGAGTGTTGCTTCTCATTCTTCCAATACTCGTGAAAGTGATAATTCTGCCAAGTATGATGTCAAAGTTTTGGCTAGGGATGACGGTCCTCCAGAGGGCTTGATGAAGATGCTTGATATGCTTGGGACTGCGGTAGCTCCATTGCCAGAACCTAAAAATAAAAAGGATGATTAGTCCTAATATGAACCCTATAGCCTCATCGTATGCTGGCCCAATGTTCTGTAAGAAGTGTGGTGGCGTATTGCCAAGCCCTGATGAGTGCGTATGCCAGCCAGAAAACAAGTCTGATAAAGGAGAAGATGATGCCTGTAGTGGGGAAGAAGAAGTTTCCGTATACCAAGGCCGGGAAGAAGGAAGCTAAAGAATACGAGAAGAAGACTAAGAAGAAGGCCAAGAAGAAGACTAAGAAGAAGGCGTAGTTGCAATGGCTAGTAGCGGCACAACCACATTCACTCTTGATATAGCAGACATCTGCGAAGAAGCATTTGAGCGTGCAGGCGTTGAGATGCGTGGTGGCTATGACTTGAAGACGGCACGCCGCAGTCTTGATCTTATGTCTCTTGAGTGGATCAATCGTGGTCTCAAATTATGGACAATAGATGAAGGCACTCAGGCCCTTACCGCTGGTACGGCGACATACTCTTTCCCTTCTGGGACCATTGATTTTATTGAGCAGGTTATTCGTACAGATGCAGCCGATGTTGATAGTCAGGCAGATACTTCGTTAACAAGAATTAGTCCGTCAACTTATAGTTCTATCCCTAACAAGCTAACTCAGGGCAAGCCGTTACAGATTTATTTTCAACGGACTACCTCTCCTCAATATACTCTATGGCCAGTGCCAGATGATGCTGAGACATACAGTCTGGTATATTGGCGAGTACGGAGGATACAAGACACTGGTACGGCTGGCAGTAATAATTATGATGCTCCAGCCAGATGGTTGCCCGCCCTTACATCTGGTCTTGCATATTACATCGCTATGAAAAAGCCAGAATCCCAGCAGCGTTTGCCGGGTCTCAAGGCAATCTATGAGGAACAGTTTGAGTTTGCCTCCGCAGAAGACAGGGTTAAGGCTTCCTTTCAGGTTGTCCCCGGTGGTTATGGGGCGTTCTGATGGGGGACTTTGCGGCAGGAAAATATGCCAAAGGCGTTTGCGACAGGAGTGGTTTTGTTTATAGGCTTAAAGACCTTGTGCCTCAGATTAAGGATGGTAAGGACACTGGATTAAAAGTTCACAGGTCAATGCTTGATCCTGATCAGCCCCAGTTGTGGTTAGGGCGGTTCCCGGTAAAAGACCCGCAGGCTGTTAGGGGGCCGCGTCCAGAGACAGGTCTGACAGATCAAAGGAACATAGTATGGAACTGGAGTCCAGTTGGAGACCGCAATACTCTTAGCGGAGTGTTCGGGTTTTCTACACAGACTAGCACTCAAGCAACAGGTGGGGTTGGTTCTGTTACGGTGGCAACATGACTAGTGAGTTAACAAGGAAAGAACTGGATTCTATGCAGGCGGCAGCAGAGGTGCCGGGTGTGGATTACAGTGTTTTTGTTGGAGAGGTTGAGAGCGGTCACGTTGTGAATGTGGCGTTCACTGGGATGTTAGACGAGGAACACGCAAATTATTTTGCTAAATACATATCCTTACTTTTAGAAATAAATAGTATTGATACCGCAGCGGAGTTAACAAACTAATGAATTACGCTACGCTAATACAGGCAATCAAAGATTACACGGACAATACTGAGACTACCTTTGTCAATAACATAGACAACTTCATCAGTCAGGCTGAGAGAAGAATTGTTCTGGATGTTGACCTGCCCGTGTTCCACAAGAATGTAACTGGCACGATGGCTAGTTCAGTAACATACTTGACTAAGCCAACGGATTTTTTGACGGCGTTCTCTTTGGCTATCATAGATAGCGATAACGTATATACATACCTTCTTCCGAAGGATGTTTCCTTTATGAGAGAGTTTAGCCCAGACACAGACACCACTGGGGTTCCAAGATATTACGGTCACTTCAGTGAGGATTCTTTTATTCTGTCTCCTATTCCTAATGCTAACTTTACTACGGAACTGCATTACAAGGCAGTCCCGCCGCAGATTTCCAGCAGTAATACAACGACATGGCTGGGGGATAATGCTGATACCGCTTTATTGTACGGGTGCTTGATTGAGGCTTATACCTTTATGAAAGGAGAAGCAGATTTGCTTAGTCTGTATACAGCACGATATGAGGCTGCACTTAATTCCCTCCGTAAGTTAGGGGAACTGGATGACAGGCGTGACCTCTACAGGAACGGCAATCCGTTTATTATGCAGCAGGCCGCATCACGATGATTGGATTGCAGGCCCTTGAAATTCCCTCTGTGACAGTGGCTACCAGTGCAGGGGGTGGACTATCTCCAGAACAACTTGCTGAACTTTGTTGCGAGAAGCTCATTAAAGTAGGAGATAACTTAGCCCCAGAGATACGAGAACAGGCAGAAGCGTATCGTGAAAGGATGAGACAGGTAGTTCTTCACTACATCAACCATGCAGTGAAGGCAGAGAGAGATCGTTGCGTACACGCCGCATCCAGCGGTGGGTATGACCAGTTGGCCCATTTGTTGAGGAGTTTATAGAGATGGCTATATCACAAGCAATGTGTACTTCCTTCAAAAAAGAATTGATGGAAGCAAAGCATAATTTTTTGAACAGTGGTGGAAGCACTTTTAAGATCGCGCTCTACACCAGTAGTGCCAGTCTTGGTGCGTCAACCACTGCATATACCACGAGCAATGAAGTTTCTGGTACGAACTATACAGCCAAGGGAAACACCCTTACGAGGGTAGACCCAAGTACAAGCAGTACTACGGCTCTGACGGACTTTGCCGATACCACTTGGAGTAGTTCTACTATCACAGCTAGGGGTGCGTTGGTATTCAACGATAGTGTTAGTGGTGATACTTCTGTCATTGTTCTGGATTTTGGAGCAGATAAGTCCAGTTCTTCTGGAGATTTCACGATCCAGTTTCCTGCGGCAGACGCAACTAACGCTATTATCCGCATAGCTTAGTAGACTAGCTATGGCCACCAATACTGGTTTTGGGCGAAGTACATGGGGTAGTGGTGGTTTCGGGGATGAAGCCCCCATAGTTGTCACTGGTATCGCGGCCACTGGAGCCGTTGGTAATGAAACGGTAGTCCAAGGAACTGGTGTAACATTCGCTGAAACGGGCGTTGCTGGAACAGGTGCCGCTGGTTCAGTCACCCTAGCGTTTGATTTTACTTTTGCGGTAACGGGAGTTGCTGGCACTTCTGCCGTTGGCAATGAAACCGTTAATGTCGGGTTTGTTGTCTCCCCCACTGGCGTTGCCGGGACAGGGGCTGTCGGGACAGCTACTGCTGGCGGTACTGCTATATTCACAGTTACTGGTAGTGCGGCTACTGGTAGTGTTGCGAGTTCAGCGGTAGTCCATGTTTCTGGCGATGCGATTATATCTGAAACTGGACTTGCTGCTACTTCGGGCATTGGTTCAGAGACTGTGACAACAGGCTCAGTGGTTTCACCCACTGGCGTTTCAGCAACTGGATCAACCTCTGGAGCCAACGTATGGAGCTTGGTTCCTACAACTCAGACCCCAACGTGGGTAGAAATTGCCGCTTAGTGTTAGGAGAAAGTTAAATGGCATCTACATATACAACTGGTTTTAGTTTTGAAAAAATTGCAACTGGTGAACAATCAGGCACATGGGGTACGACCTCAAACCATAACTGGGATATTGTGGACCGACTGGCCTCATATAAGGCCGTGGCCATAACAACCAACGCAGATACGCATACCCTAACTGTTCGTGAAGCCTCACCCGGATCAGGCACTGAGAACCTTCAGGACGGAATGTATCGTGCCATCAAATTCACGGGAGCTTTGGATTCAAATTGTACGGTTACAATAGCCCCAAATTCAGCGCCTGCTTGGTTTATTGTTGAAAACGCAACTACTGATTCAGGGTCTAGTGGCCCTTATAGCCTTATTCTAAGTCAGGGTTCTGGAGCAAATGTTACTGTTCAGAACGGGAAGAATGTTCTCGTTTACTGTGACGGTGCAGGTGGCGGCGCTGCTGTGGTTGACGCTCTGGCAGACTTACAGATAGGAACTCTTGAAGTTACAGGCGCTGCTGCCATAGATGGCGCGGCAACTCTGGGCAGCACCCTTGGTGTTACTGGGGCTATCACTGCCAGTGGTGGTGTGGCTGCTACAGGAAACGTGACAGCTACGGGAACAATAGAGCCAGCAGGTGATACATCCGCTAGTGATAATGCAGCTATCGGATACACAGCAGCAGAAGGGCTGATACTCACAGGGCAAGGCTCGACCTCAGATATCACAGTAAAGAACGATGCTGACGCTACGGTGTTTAGTATTCCCACTGGTACAGATGATGTCTTGTTTCCTGACGATGCCAAAGCAATGTGGGGTGATAGTTCCGACCTTCAGATTTACCACGATGGTTCTAACAGTAATATTAAAGATTCTGGTACTGGGTTGTTGGTCCTACTTTCTAATAATTTCCGTGTAAATAATGCGGCAAATAGTGAGGTAATGATTAATGCCGTAGAAGATGGGGCGGTCAGCCTATACCACAACAATGTCACAAAACTTGCTACAACAGCAAATGGAACTACAATTACAGGAACTCTTATAGCAACTACAGACACTGACACAAGTAACACGGGCAGTGTGACGCTAGACTTTGCGGCTAATCAAAACTTTGTCCTCACCTTTACTGGTAACGTCACCCTCGCCAATCCATCCACAGAACAGGTTGGGCAAAGCGGGATCATCTGCTGTATTCAAGACGGAACAGGTTCCAGAACTTTGAGTTTAGGAACGGACTACGAGACTGCTGGCGGTGCAGGAATAACTCTTAGCACAGGAGCGAATGCCGTGGACATTATACCATACTTTGTTAAAGCGTCAGGCAGTATTCAGCTTGGTGCGGTACAGTTGGCGTTTAGTTAGGGAGAGCGTTTATGCCTGTATTTGGAACACAGAACTTTGGAAGTGGAGGCGTAAGTGCCTATACAGTAGATAAGTCTTGTATGTTTGACTACGCTTCTGGTTCTTACTTAACAAGAACTCCGGGGTCTGCTGGCAATCGTAGAACTTGGACGATGAGTGTCTGGCTAAAAGTGACCAGAAAACCTAGTAGCACTGGTGGGGGACTTGTATTTTATCAAGCTGGCTCCACGGAATTTAGGTGGTCAGATAGTAATGACCAAATGTATCTGATAGATGGCAGTTCGTACAAAATAAGTACAGGTAAACTTAGAGACACGACAGGATGGTTTCATCTTTGTATTATTGCAGATACTCCACAAGGCACTGCAAGTGATAGATTCAAAGTGTATATAAATGGGGCTGTTCCTACATTAACAACAGATTCTGCGCCATCCCAAGATTTTGATTTTGATGTTAATGATACACAAGCACAAAATATAGGAAAAGAAGGGTCCAATTATTGGGATGGCTACATGGCAGAGTTCCACCTAATTGATGGCACTGCTAAAGCAGTCGGAGATTTTGGTGAAACTAACGATGAAGGTGTGTGGGTTCCCAAGAAATATACAGGTGGTGGGTATGGAACGTGTGGGTTTCATTTAGATTTTGCAGATAGTGCAGATTTAGGAGATGACAATAGTGGTCAAGGAAATGATTGGTCTGAACAGAATATAGCCGCCGCGCATCAATCCTCAGACTCACCGACAAATAATTACTGCACTTGGAATTATAACTATGACATGGAAAGTGACATCACACTATCGGAAGGCTGTCAGAATTTCCTAAACTCTGCCGGGGCACAAGATAAAGCAGTGGGTACAATGTTCCCTCGTCATGGAAAATGGTACTGGGAAGTAAGGTGGGTATCTGGATCAAGTGGTGGTCAAGTAGGACTATCTCAGAATGATGTAGGTTCAAACCATGAACTAGGTAGCAACAATTCAACTGGGACAGGTATTAGTTTTGGTTATAGATCATATGATGGAAAGACATATAAAAACAGCACACTGTCTACCTTCGGTGCTACTTGGTCAGCAGGTGATATAATAGGTGTTGCTTGGGATGTTGATAATGGAAAGATATACTTTGCAAAGAATAATTCATGGCAAAATTCTGGTGATCCTACCTCTGGTGCAACAGGAACAGGTTCACCATACAGTTTAAGTTCTACATCTCATGGTGGAGGTGGATGGGCACCAGCCGTTTGTAATGAGGGTAGTTCTCTTTACGAAGCTCGTTTTGATGAAGCAAAATGGAGCTACAGCGCACCTACAGGTTACAAGGCACTCTGTACTGCCAACATGGATGAACCAACAATTAAAGACCCTTCGGCAAAATTTGATTGTTTAGAGTATGCAGGAAATGGTTCAGGTACCAAAAGAACAGATATTTCGTGGGACAATATGCAACCTGACGCCGTGTTAGTAAAAAATAGAAGTCAGAATGACGCTTGGATGCTTCACGATGTGGCTAGAGGTGTTACGAATTATGTATATTGGAATGACAGGGCGGATGAAGCAGGTCCGGGGGGCTTTGGTGCAGACGGATTTGGTTCTGCTGGAACAGCTAATCAGCTTCGGGTTTTTACTTCTGATGATAAATATAATGCTAGTAGTGAAAACTACTTAGTTCATGGATGGTATTGTGGAGGTTCTGGTTCGTCTAATACGAACGGCAGTATTAACACTACAACAACATATGTAGATACTACTTCTAAAGTGAGCATTAGTACCTACACAGGAAATGGAACTGATAATGCTACTGTAGGTCATGGACTTGGAGTTACCCCTGCCACTGTAATGATTTTTCAAAGGTCTAATAATGACCATCATCCCGTAATCTCTTGGGAGACTGGTCAGTCGGCATTCTCCGAGAAATTCTATGCAGATACTATTGGTGATGCCTTTACTAGTGTGGGTAACATGGTTAAAGCAGGGTCAAGCACCACCTTCACACTCGGCACCGACCCCGGAATAAACAGAAGTAGTGGAACGTTTGTAGCCTATTGTTTTGCAGAAGTTGAAGGGTTTAGTAAGTTTGGCACTTACACAGGAAATGCTGATGCGGCAGGTCCATATGTTTATTGTGGCTTTGCCCCTGAATCCATCTGGATTAAGTGTGATAAATCTAATGAACCTTGGAATGCGTTCAGTAGGACTGTTAATCCTTACAATCCTGCTGTTAATTTTCTGTGGCTGAATGATGTTAATGAAAATATAACAACCAATGATACCACAGTAGATTTCTTATCTAATGGATTCAAGATAACTGGTAATGACACCCGAGTTAACGATAGTGGTACTTCAATACTATTTATGGCTTTTGCCAGACATCCGATGGGCGGTGAGAATGTTGCCCCATCAAAAACTTATTTTTAAGGAGACATACCATGTGGCGTGAGAAATCAACAGGAAACCTAGTCAAAGAGGGTTCCTCATGGATAGATGCAAATGGCATAACGCACCCAAGAAACTGGGATATCTGGTCGATAGATGATAAGAAAGCCGCTGGTCTTGAAGAGCTAACTCCTGACCCAATACCAAATGATGCAACTTGGTGGTGGTCAATGGACCCCGCTGGAAAGGTGACGAAAACAGCCAAGAACCTAGACGATGTAAATGCGACAGATGCTGACACGGGAGAATTACTAAAGGATGCCAAAGGCAATCAGGTAGTCCAACTTGGCGTTAAGTCTGTTTTGATTAACACAGTTAAGCATCAGCAGGGTAGCCTTCTTGCAAAAAGCGATTGGGCTATTATTCGCAAGACTGATAAAGGGATAGCGATTCCAAGCAACATTCAAACTTGGCGTGATGCGATCCGCGAGAAAGCAACGGAGATGGAGACAGCCATTACCAATGCCGCTGATGTTGATGCAATAGAAGCTCTGTTTGTTGTGTGGGATGGAGAGGGTAACAAGTCAGGCATTCTTTATGATTGGCCTGAACTAGGAGAATAGGAGGGCATCATGCGATTGCTCCCGTTGATATTTATTATCGTTATGTTGTCATCTGTTGAGGCGCTTGCCAGTCAGGTGGTTAATATTAGGTATCAGTTAACCGTGTCTTCCTTTCCCAATGATCGAGTGGAAATACAGCAGGGGCATCCTTGTAAATTTTCTGGTCGTTCCTTAGAAAATATTACAGGTTTTTTCAAATATAAGTGGGATGCAAAGTATAGAGATTTAAGGGATAGCGCAGTTCTTACTTGGGTGGCATATCATTCCTTGGAGAACGAGAACGTAACCCTTGTACGGATTTTTGCCTCACATATGCAGCAGAAACTAGCGGTTGTATCTGCTACAAAGGCCCCAGCTTTTAATGGGCAGACTTTTCCCGGCCTGCATTGCATAGTCCCGATACAAAGCCAGCTTGTTAAGACGTATACTGAGGATGAACTCTCCGAAATATTGGGGCAAGGGGATAAGGACATATAGAATGCCTTTAGCAAAGTTACAATTTAGACCCGGCCTAAATACGGAAGTCACATCGTACAGTAATTCCACTGGTTGGCGTGACTGTGACAAGATCAGGTTTAGATTTGGTTTCCCAGAAAAATTTGGTGGATGGGAGAAGTATACCTCCAACCTTATCACAGGAACTCCAAGGTCGCTTCATGCGTGGAAGTCTTTGGATAACAATGAGTATCTTGGTGTCGGGACAGAGAGGGCTTTCTATGTTGAGGAAGGTCTGGCTTACCATAATATTACTCCGACAAGGAAGACTACGACTGGCGGCGCTGCTACATTCGCGGCAACCAATGGCTCTGCCACTATTACAGTAACTGACGCTAGCCACGGGGCAATAGTTGGAGATTTCGTTACCTTTAGTGGTGCTGCTACTATGGGCGGTGTAGTCACTGCGGCGGTTCTCAATCAGGAGCATGAGATACTCACAGTTCCTACTGCTAACACCTATACGTTTACCGCGAGTGTCACAGCTAACAGTTCAGATGCTGGTTCAGGAAAGGGCGGTGGGTCTACTGTAGCGGTATATCAGCTTAACAGCGGTATCAATACAGTTGTTCCGGGTACTGGCTTTGGCGCTGGTACGTTTGGTCGTGGCACTTTTGGCTCTGCTGCGACAACTGTTGCTGGTGGCGGTTCTCTCAGGCTGTGGAAACAGGATAACTTTGGTGAAGATTTACTGTTCAATGTTTATGATGCTGGTGTTTACTACTGGGATAAGTCAGTCAAGGCTGGATCATTTGACCCAGCGGTTACTCTCAGTTCCTTAGATACAAATGCTCCGACTATAGCCCGTCAGGTCATGGTGTCTGACAGGGACCGCCATGCAATAGCCTTTGGGTGTAATGCCTTGGGTGGTTCAGATCAGGACAAGCTGCTTGTCAGGTGGAGTTCTCAGGAGAACGCACTGGACTGGGAGCCAACAGCCGCTAATACTGCTGGTGATTTCCTGATAGGCAGCGGCTCTGAGATTGTTCAGGCAGTCGAGACACGGCGAGAGGTTATTATTATTACGGATGTCAGTGTCCATAGTATGACGTTTATAGGGCCACCGTTCACATTTGGTATCAACCAACTGAGTAACGGGACTACAATTCGTGGCCCTAATTCAGCCGTAGCGGTAGGTGATGCCGTATACTGGATGGGAAGAGACAGGTTCTACATTTATGATGGTCAGGTTAAGCCGTTGCCATGTCCAGTCAGGGATACTGTCTTTGCAGATTTCAATAACACCCAAGGTGACAAGGTGTTTGCTGGCTCAAACAGTTCCTTTGGGGAGGTTATATGGCTGTATACCAGTGCCGATGCAGACGAGAATGACAGGTATGTAGTGTTCAATTACAATGAGAATGTCTGGTATTTTGGTACAATAGCAAGGACAGCTTGGATAGACAGGGGATTGAAGACGTACCCATTAGCGGCTGGAGGCAGTCTTTTGTATAACCATGAGCTTGGTGTCGATGACGATGGGGATGCTATGACATCCTACATAGAGAGCAGTCCTACTGATGTTGAGGATGGAGACCATTTCATTCATCTTCGCAGGCTCATACCTGATATAGACTTTGCAAAGTCTTCAAGTACAGCAACTAAAGAGGCTACGTTTACAATCAAGTCTCAAAGGTTTCCGGGTTCAGGCTTCACAGGGTCAACTGCCGCAACGGTAACTGACTCAACTAACCAGAGCGATATCAGGGCAAGGGGCAGGTCATTCGGACTGAGGATTGAAACAACTGGTCTTGGAGTTAACTGGAGACTTGGCTCTCCCCGTGTTGAAATAAGAAAGGATGGTATGCGATGAGCAGGTCACTTGTTCCTCCACAGTTTGCCGTCCCTCCTGTTGACTACAACCAAATGTATTTTGCTGATGTGGTTCGCGCTTTCTCTCTGTTTGCTTTTCAGTCCCAGCAACCGGGTGAGGGCAGAGCTACGAAGATGACGTTGACTGCCTTACCTGAGAATGATGTCGGCCTTGAGGTGGGTGCGTTGTTCCAACATGATGGCTATGTAAAGATATCTCGCCTCACCCATCCCAATCCACAAGGAAGTGGCGGCGCTGGCGCTGTCGGCTCCGTTACTGTGACGATAAGTTAGGAGTAGTATTATGATAGTTAATGCCCCGCCTGTACCGGGTTCCCATGAGTATCGTCAGGCGCATGGAACATGGTTTCCACAGGGATACCATCCTTACCAGACCCCCGGAAGGGGAGATGCTGAGGCTGCCCCAGCGAGTGGTTCTGTGCAGGGTGCTGCGTCCCAGACTGTGACAACAGAGGGGGCAGACCCATCATTGGAGGCGGCTGCTTTAGAACTTAGTCTGCCTGCGGCAGGATTAGGAGAACTATCAGCGGAGAGTGTTACTGATCCTGCTGTTGATCCTGAAGCAGTTGTCCCAGAAGAGGTTGTTGCCAGATATGGATACAATCCTAGTCTTCCCAGTGTTAGGGCATATGATGGGTATGGTGGACATGCTGAACATCCTGCGGTGACAAACAGTGGGTTTGGTCATGCGTTGCTCCAAACAGGTTCTTTTGGAGATCAGGTCCGTGATCTCTTGCAACAGAAAGGGCAGTACGCAGCAGACCCAAATCAAGCCACCTTGGTTAATAGGCAGTATGCTGCTGCCCCAGCAGACTATCAGCATGGAGTGGATGCTCAATGGAACTATTACCCTGAAGCTGGCGAAGGTATTGTGTCGGAAATCCCGACAGTTGAATCAAGGCATGGATATAATCCAAACCTCCCCACTGTAAGAAGGTTTATGGGTACTACAGTTTCTGCTACTGCGACACCAGATACTCCGTCTTCTGGAGAATTTAGTGGTATTAGTAGTTTGATTGGGCCTAGTATAATAGATTATATGCGTGAGCATTATCAGGCTCCAGAACAATATCCTGATCGTCCTGCATATGGACCTGTATCAGTAGGCGGTGGAAGGCCGACAGTTAGGGCTGCGATGGGCGGCGCTCTGTCGATATTGGCGGATAAGGAACAAAGAGAAGCATTCGATCCTTTGGCCGCTCTCTCGCCTATATATGCGTTAAAGGAAGATAAGTACCCAGAATACTATATGCCTTGGAAGATGATGCAGGGAGTTTCAATGAACCGTGGCGGTATGGTTGATGATGCCATGCGCCTACAGAATGCTGGTACAGGTGATCACAGTAGATTAGTCCATATGACGCAGGGTGAAGTTGACGCGATGAACCAACTGGCCCGTTCTGGAATTGGCGGTCTTCGTTCCAATGGAATGGCTATCAATCCTGAAACAGGGTTACCTGAAGCAGGATTCTTTAAGGACATTCTCCCCTCTCTGGTTGGTATAGGGGCAATGTTTATCCCCGGTATGCAGCCTTGGGCCGCTGGACTTCTCGCTGGTGGCACAAGTATGTTAACCACTAAGGGTGATCTTGGCAGGTCAATACTTGCTGGACTTGGCGCATGGGGCGGTGCTTCCCTTGGTCAGGCTGCTGGTGCCGCTGGTGGTGCTGAAGCTGCTGGCCTCACTTCTTCAGGTGTCGCTGTTGGTGATCCTGTATCTGTAGTACAGGGTGGTTTATCTTCTGCTCCCACTGCCGCAAGCATAGGTAACCCAAGCGTTTCATATCTCAGCGACCCTGCCAAAATTGCTGGTTTGAATTTAGGACAGACTAGTATGGGGGCTGTTGACCCCAGTATAATCAGTCGAGCGGCTCCTAACTTAGCAAACATAAGCACTGATCTGGCTCCAAAGGCATATGCGAGTGCGGCGGGTAAAGAGATATTCGCTGCCGCTCCTTGGCAGGACCAGCTAGGTTTGGTGGGCAAGGGGTTTGGTCAGATAGGAACAGAGGCATTGCCTTGGAGTAAGGTAGCTCTGCCGGGTCTTGCTGCTGGCAGTAGTCTAGCTGATACATATGATAGAGCGATGGCTCCTGACTATGACTACACTGATGAATCCATGCTGGATGAATATGACTATCGTGGTCCTTATCTCCCTCGCAATAGAGACCTGTTGACCCCGCCAGAAGGTTATCAGCATGGCATTGACCCAGCGTATCAGTATTATTCATACGCCAATAAGGGTGGGTATGTAGGAGGATTGCCCACAATTAAGGCACAGTATGGTCTGGGTGGCTTACGGTCTGGTTATGAGGGGCAGAAGATGGACCCCCAAGGTATGCAAGGACAGCCACAGAATCAGCAGCCGGGATTTAATACCCTAGCCAGTATGGGCGCTCAGTCTATGCAGCAGCCTGCCCAGCCTCAGTCCATATATAGTATTAACCCGCAGACTGCTATGGCTAACGTCAGGAGGACTCCACAGAGAATGCCTATGGTAAGGGCAAACGAAGGGTATCCAACTCTTGAACAAATCGTGAAGTCTCAGCAAGGGAAGGCATTGGCCAACCAGCCTCCGTATGGTCAGAATGTTGGATATGGTGAAATCCAGCAAAATGTCCTGAAAGAGCAGGCTGCTAGAGATGCTAGGATGAGAGCGGCTCTTCAAAATGTAGATCAGAGTGATGCGAGATTCAGAAGCCGGACAGGTAGTGATTTTCGACTTGGTGGCAGGCCGAGGACGGCTGAACATCTAACACAAAATCCCTCTGACCTTAAAAGGTGGCTATCTAGTTCTATCAATAAAGGGAGTGGCTTCTTAGACTATGCTGGGAAAGAAGCTAATATAAGGAAAGTTGTCAAGCCTTCTAACCTAGCGAAAATAGGCACTGGCGGCATAGGCGCATTCTTGGCAACTTTGTTATCATCCAAGTCCCTTAATGTAGGAGAGATGGGCGAGGAAGATGCGCGTGCGGCAGAAATTGCTAGGATAAGAGCGGCTCGTCCTACTCAAACCCTTGAGGAAATGTATAGCACTAGCGATGGCACGCCGCTTGCAATCCGAGAGCTAATGTTTAATGAAAACAAGAAAGCACAAGGCGGTATAGCTGGACTCCCCACTGTTATGGCACAGGAAGGGTCTGCATACACCAAGACGAAAGAGGATGTGGAAAAAGGGGAGCAAGCCCCTTGGTATAATCGTCCCCTTAGAAAAGGGAACAGGCCGATATTTGAGTTAGAGCAGATAAGAGAAGCTGGGATAAATAGCGAAGAAGAGGCCAATAGAGTTCGTTATCTTGCAGATGAGTTGATGAGGGAAGGTAGAGGTCTTGATATAGCTATGTACTTAGACATAACTGTGCCTCATATTCTTCGCCAGTGGGACCGTAAGAAGGTAGGGTTGCCGCCATACGAATGGGGTAACTACCCGTCAGCTGCAATAGATGAAAAAACTGTAAGTTATGCCGATGAGCTACGAAGACGCGCCGCTCACGAGATGATAGGTGCGGATACCGGGGAAGTGATGCCCTTAAAAAAGAAAGCACAAGGAGGCATAGCTGGTTTACCCACTGTCAGGATGGCTGGAAATCAATTAGAGCTTCCTTTAGGAGGGACCAGTCCGTGGGCTAAAGCGGTTGAAGCGTATAAGAGCGGTGATCCAAGCCTATTAAATGCTTTACTTCAAAGTATGCCGAGTGCGATGACTGGTGGTTTC
>Ga0208919_1000678_pt1 | contig 21640 bp, 20 predicted proteins | sample 4_EtaG_FD_184076 | JGI IMG/M metagenome (GOLD analysis project Ga0208919, IMG submission 184076) | Marine viral communities from the Subarctic Pacific Ocean - 4_ETSP_OMZ_AT15127 metaG (SPAdes) (version 3) | ecosystem: Environmental > Aquatic > Marine > Oceanic | place: Pacific Ocean | collected...
CCGTTTCTTTCATAGTTTGAAAGGAACCGGGAGGTCGCTGGGATTTGAGCGGCTTGCCCAGCTGGCGGATCAGGCGCAAGAGGCGCTTACTACCTCCCCCGCCCGCGCCGATATCGATACGTTTATCAGTCAATTGCTTCTCCAGATGGGTCACGAGCAGCAGCACCTGCGTTCCCACCACGGTCAACAGCAAGCGCTGGCGGCCGTAAACAGCTTCGAGCTTTCCAGCCAAGTTGAGCCACTGCGCAATAAGCGCCAGCGGTTAATTTATCTGTGCGACGATGAGCCCGAGCAGGTCGATCAATTAATCCATCACCTACGCTGCTTTGGTCACGAAGTCGTTCAGTTTATCGATACAGACACATTCTTTAACGCCGTGCTCACTCGTCGCCCTGACGCAGTCATCATGGATGTGCAGTTCCCCCAAGGGCAGACGGCAGGCACTGAAACCCTGACCAGCTTAAACAAACTGACAGGCCAACCGCTTCCTGCCATCGTTTTGTCGGCCCACAGCGACTTTCATTCGCGCCTGAGTGCCGTTCGTGCAGGCTGCGGCGGCTACTTTACCAAACCGGTAAAACCGCTGGATCTGATGCTGGCAGTGGATGAACTGACCGCTCCGGCGGCAGAAGAGCCACTCAAGGTGCTAGTGGTGGATGATGAGCCCGAAGCAGCCGCTTACCACGCTCTGTTGCTTGAAGAGAGCGGAATGCTGACTCATCAGGTTCACCATCCCGCCGATGCGCTCACGGTAATGGAGCGCTTTAGCCCCGATTTACTGTTGGTCGATGTGTATATGCCGGTGTGTTCTGGGGAAGAGCTGGCATCGATTATTCGCCAGCAGCCGGAACACCTGGGTCTACCGATTATCTATCTCTCCAGTGAAACCGACAGCCAAAAGCAGATATCCGCTATGTCTGCGGGGGTTGAAGCCTTTCTCACCAAACCCGTTCAGCCCGAAGAGCTGGTCTCTGCCGTGCAACTGCGCGCCGAACGCCTGCGTCTGCTGCGCTCATTAATGACCCGCGACAGCATGACCGGGCTGTATAACCACAGCACCACCACTGAACTGATCAATAAAAACCTCGCTCAGGCGCACCGTGATAATAGCCAGCACGCCATGGCGATGATCGACATTGATCACTTCAAGCATGTCAACGACACCCACGGTCATTTGGCGGGTGACCAGGTAATTATCACCCTGGCAAGACTATTAAAGAGTCGCCTGCGTCTCTCCGATATTATCGGCCGCTACGGCGGAGAAGAGTTTGTTGTGCTGCTAAAGGGCATTAATGCCGAGAAAGCCGCCACATTGATCGATAGCCTGCGCGAGGATTTTGCACTGATTGATTTTCACACCGGTGAGGTTCGCTTTCGCTGCACCTTCAGTGCAGGCATTAGCAGCTTCCCCGCACAACCTTCTACCGAGCCGCTGCGTTTAAGCGCCGACCAAGCGCTCTACCGCGCCAAACACCAAGGTCGCAATCAGGTAGTGATATCGCCGGAGCTGGCCGATGACCGCTGAATTTCCCCGCAACGGCGAGGCAAATGACCAGCCGCCCGCTACCCAAACCCTTGACGAGGCATTAGCAGCACACGGCGATGCTGAGGCGGTGGTAGATATTGATGAGCCTACCCAACAGCTAGTGCTCTTCCGGCTCAACGGCCAGCCTTTTGCACTACCCGGCAGCGCGGTGAGTGAAATTCTATCCAGCGACCAACCCGTCTATTACGTGCCGGGACTGCCTTCCTCTACCGAAGGTGTGCTGCACCTGCGGGGCACAATCGAGTCCGTCATTAGCCTGCATCGACTACTCGGTTTACCTGCACCGGAAGGTAACAGTAAGGGGATGATTCTGTTAGTGAGCGCGGCAGGGATTACTAGCGGTGTGCGTATTGAACAGCTTGATGATGTGTGCGAGGTCACTCAAAGTATGCTGCAAGCGCCGCCAGAGACGCTTTCCGGCACGTTGCGCCCTTATGTCAGCGCGCTATGGCAGATAGATGAGCAAGAAGCGCTTGCCCTGCTTGACCCAGAGGCGCTCTTCGACGCCTACCAGCAGGGGCTCGGTTAAAGTGCCCTTGCATCGCGGCCATCATGAACAGGCCCAGGTTGCCTTGGTGCTGTTTTGCGTAGGGCCTTACCGTACCGCCTTGGAAGCGCGCCATGTGCTGGCCATGACCGATCACCCCACGGCACCGCGCACTGCCAATGCTCAAACGTTGCTTTATGAAGGTGGTGACCATGGCTCCCCACCTAACCGCTGGCTCACCCTACGCGACGCTCAAGCAGCCAGCGACAACAACAGCACTTGGCAACTGGGCGTGAGCGGTGACATAACGCTTCAGCAACTGCCGGCCAACACCCTCTACCCGCTGCCTAAACTGCTGCTTTCCCGCCGATTTTCCACGGCGCTATGCGGGTTAACCTTCGTCCAGCAACAGCTAGTACTGCTACTGGATGCCCGCAAGCTTAATCCTTAGCTTTCTCAGCCCCTGCTCTTAGCCAGCCAACCACAAACAGCTAATGGCATCGCCCTCGGCTATGTCGCTATTGGCCGGAATCACTGCAAAAGCATCGGCGTTAATACAGGATGAAAGCACCCCGGAATTCTGATCCTCAAAGGCCGTCGCCGTCACCCCGCTTGGCGTGAACTCAAGCGTTACACGCATATAGTGCTCACGTGGGCCGGTGGAGGTAGCAAACCCCGCTTTCGCGGTCACCGCTGGCAGCGATGTTAGCGCTGGACAACCAAGCATTGCGCCCAGTAAGGGACGCAAAAACAACCAGGCACCAACAAACCCCGAGACCGGATTGCCTGGCAAACCGACAAACCGCACCTGGCTGCCGTCATCGCGAGGCAAACGACCCAGTGCCAGCGGCTTACCGGGGCGGATCGCCAGCTTCCACATATCGAGCTGGCCAATCGCTTCCAGCGCAGCTTTGACATGATCCTCTTCGCCGACGCTGACGCCGCCAGTGGTGACCACCAGGTCTGCCTCAGCAGCGGCGGCCGTTAACAGTGCCACAGTGCGGGCATAGTCATCCGGAACACTAACGGTACTCACCACCTCGGCGCCAAAGTTCTCTAACAGGCGCCTAAGCATCGGCCGGTTTGAGTTGTAAAGCTGCCCCGGCTTTAGTGGCGTACCCGGATCAATAATCTCATCGCCCGTCGAAAGCAGCGCCACACAGGGGCGCCGGCGCACGCTGACCTGAGTAATCCCCTGACCTGCCAAGTGGCCAAGGGCCGCTGCTTCGAGCCGCTCACCAGCGTCTAACAGTACGCTGCCCTGGCGCACGTCACGCCCTTGGCGGCGGACATTATCACCTGCGGGAATATCCGCAGGCATCAGCGCACGATCACCGTCAACTTGTACGCGCTCCTGCATCACCACGCAGTCGGCACCGGGAGGAATCTCACCGCCGGTAAAAATACGTGCGCAGCTTCCTGGCGCAAGCGCTTTCGCCTGTGTGCCGGCGGCAATGCGTTGACTCACCGGCAGCCACTGCCCCGCATCAGCAGCGCGCAAGGCGTAGCCATCCATCGCGCTATTATCGAAGGGTGGTACATCCAGCTGTGCGGTGACGGCTTGGGCCAACACACGCCCGGCAGCGGCTTCCAGCGGAACACTCTCGACGCCTATTACGCTGACGTCTGCCAGTAGCGCCTCAAGCGCGGCTGATATTGGCTGCAAGTCACTCATGCTGACCTCGGCCAGGGATGACCAGGTTGGCGAGCATGAACTGGGTATTATGAAGTGATGGCATAGTCGTCTCTAAAACAGAAAAACCGGAGTCGTTAACCTTAAAGAGTAGATTAGCGCTGTAGATAGAATGCCACGATCAACGTTCAGAAACAGCCCGTAGTGGTTACATCTAGCTAGACGACTAGTCAGTTCTATATAAGCTGGCTAAGGCGTTACTGTCGCACCTCGTTGAGAATTTCTTCTGCTACATCGACCCTTACCTTACCAAGCTTCACCAACGCGTCGGCTACTTTCTCAATCTCGTCACCAACCGCACCTGCCATGACCGCAATATTTTTCGCATGGAGTGCCATATGACCCTTTTGGATGCCCGTCGTCGCTAGTGCTTTGAGTGCAGCGAAGTTCTGAGCCAAACCGACTGCAGCAATAGTGCAGGCAAGCCGTTCGGCAGTCGTTATGTTCATTATATCCAGCGCAATACGCGCTGTAGGGTGAGAGCGCGTGGCTCCACCAATTAAGCCTACCGCCAAAGGCATTTCAATAGTGCCGGTCAGGTTTCCGTCAGCATCGGCTTCCCATCGTGTTAATGAGCTGTACTGCCCTGTACGGGCAGCATAAGCATGGGCTCCCGCCTCTACGGCCCGACAATCATTTCCAGTTGCCAGTACCACAGCACTTACCCCATTCATGATGCCTTTGTTATGCGTGGCTGCGCGATAAGGGTCAATATCGGCGAAGTCATAGGCGGCCAATATGCCATCACGAACCTCTGCACCACCAATTTCGTCCAAAGCCCAAGTAGCCCGTGCTCTCGCTAACCGACGATCCGCCAAGTTGGACAAAATACGCAGATAGGTCTTCCCTCCCGTCCATTTTGCAATATGGGGGGCTACGGCTTCCGCCATGGAATTCACTGCGTTAGCGCCCATTGCATCACGAGTATCGACAATCAGATGGGTGACCACCATTGGCCCAGTGCGTCCTTTCAGAACACGCACCTCCATATCACGGAACCCGCCGCCGTGTTTAAGCAAGACCGGATCTGTTTCATCACATATCAACTGAACGTGCGACTTATGCTCTAGTATCTGCAAACGAGCGAATTCAGGATTCGGAACACCCAGCAACTGAACCTGGGCAATCATGTGAGAATTCGACATGTCTGTCTTAAAACCGCCGGTTGAACGGCACTGACGGGCTGCGTTACAGACAGCAGCTACCACCGAAGACTCCTCTGTCGCCATGGGCACTAGGACATCATGCCCATCTACCAGCATATTGGTCGCCACACCCAAAGGAATGTTCATGGTGCCAATGACATTCTCGATCATGGAGTCGGCTGTGGCTGAATCCAGGTTGCCGGTGTTGCCCAGGTGCCTGACAACATCCTCGCTCAACCCAGTGACTTCCACTACCTTTTGTAGCCGCTCTTCAGGTGACATTTTGTGCAACCCTGGAATACGAGAAGTCGTTGTAGTCATTGTTTTTATCTCCTTTTTTAAGAGCGTACTTTCTGTGAAAGTTGTTCAGGCAGCCAAGTAACGATTTCGGGAAAAAGCATAAATAAAATTAATGCAATGAGCTGCAAAACCAAGAAGGGTACGATGGCCCGGTATACAGTTCCCATACCAATATCAGGTGGCAGTACTCCCTTTATGTAAAAAAGCGTGTAGCCAAAAGGCGGGGTGATATAACCCATCTGAGCAGTAATAAGGAAAAGCACTCCGAACCAGACCGGATCAAATTGAAAGGCGTTTATGATAGGTAAGAAGACAGGCACACATAAAAGGATGATGCCAATTTCATCCAGGAATAACCCAAGGAAGACTAAAACCAGCATCATGGAAAGCAGTACTAACCAGCGATTCATTTCAAGGTCTTGAATGAATTGTAGAAGCGAGTCCGCCCCGCCAGTGCCGGTGAAGATGGATACAAATACCTTCGCCCCAATCGTGATCCACATAATCATAGTGGTCACACGCAAGGTATCCATAGATGCAGCAGATAAGTTTTTAAATGTCAGCTGCTTCTGAAAGGCCGCTGAAATCAACGCCCCAACAACACCCACTGCTGCTGCCTCGGTGGGCGTGGCAATACCTGCATAGATACTACCCAGCACGGATAAAACAATCAGTACTGGTAGTATCAGAGCTTTAAGAGAACTCAACATCTCCCCTAGGTTTGTCTTTTCTCCAGACTGCCGAGGAGCTAGGTTTGGCTGGATAATTGCTCTCAGAATAATATAAAAAATATACAGTCCTGCCAGTATTATTCCTGGAACAATACCGGCAGCAAACATTTTGCCAACTGATATCTGGGCAGTAGAAGCATATACAATAGTAATAATTGAGGGAGGGATCAGAATGCCTAATGTGCCTCCTGCACAGATTGTTCCCAGTGCTAATCGCTGGTCATAACCGCGCTGCAGCATAGATGGCAATGCGAGGATGCCCATTGCCGCAACAGCCGCCCCAACAATGCCGGTCATCGCCGCCATCACCGTACAGATCGCCACTGTACCGACGGCCAATCCTCCCGGCAAACGTCGGAACCAGAGCTCCATTGCACGATATAACGCTTCAATAATACCTGAGCGCTGAAGCACGCTTGCCATCAGCACATAGAGTGGGATAGCCAGCAAGATATCTGATGTCATTGCATCAAAGGTTTGGAGAACGGTCAGCACTAGTGCATCAGCTCCCCACAGTATGACTGTGAATAAAATTGCCAAAAATGCCAGTACAAATGCTAAAGGCATCCCGCTGAGCAACAATACCAACAGTGAGACAAACATCATTGAAAGGACAAGAGTAGAACTCATGCTTTCACCTCTTGACCTTGAATACGCTTAACTGCCCAAATAATTTCAGCCAGCGCTTGCATGAGAAGCAATAAAAAAGCGATCGGAATAAGCGCTTTCACCGGCCAGACGGGGGGATTCCAAGAGGTAAATGAAGTTTCACCACTTGCGTAGGCATTCAGCGCTATAGGTAGGCTCTGATCTATAAAAATCACCGTTACTACAACAATCAGCGCATATGTTAGACAGTCTACTAAGCCTGCCAACTTAAACGGCAGTTTACGATAAAGTATGTCAACGTTGACGTGTCCAGCAGTATGTAGAATATAAGGGCCAGCCAGTAAGAAGTAAGGGCCAAATAATAGTGTCGCAAGCTCCATAGCCCAGGTAGTGGGTGCATTGAAAAAATAGCGGGACACTACTTCGTAGCTGATGACGGCCACCATAATGAAGACAAAAGCCGATACAACCGTGGCCACCCAACGGTTAAGAGCCGTTATAAGGCGGCAGTAGCCAAGAAGAACAGCCATAATTGAACCTCGATGGGAAGGCAATCCGGCCTATTACCGGATTGCCAGCGCGCGGAACCGTAAGGTAGGAACTCAGTCAATCAAGCCAAGTTCTTGCATGAATTCGATTTGGCTATTGAGAATTTCGTTAGCCAATTCGTCATCTCCAGCCGCTCTCCTCCATGCATTCATCGCGGTCGGGCGCCCTTCTGCAATGAGGTCGGGGCTCAAATGGGTGATCTGTACGCCTTGCGCTTCGAACTCTTCGAGAGCAACAGTATCCTGGGCAAGGATGTGCTGCCGTAAAGAAGACGAAATCTCACGGGCAGCCACTTCCAAGGCCGCTTTGTAAGAGTCAGGTAAACTATCGTAAGCCGCTTGGTTCGCTACATAACTGGTAGCTGTCGTGGGTTGGTGAAAGCCAGGTACAGCTATATATCCGGCCACTTCTCCCAAGCCTGCTTCAAAATTAGCGGTCAGGTCGCCGCGATCGGCAAGATCAATGACCCCTTTTTCAAGTGCTTGATACACCTCTGCCGTAGGCAATCCTGTCGTAGACACACCAAATTCGCTCATCACCGTGCTGGCCAAGCCAACGAAACGGCCTTTTTTGCCATCCAGATCATCCAGAGATTCGATAGGAAATTTAGAATGGATGGGTTCTTGCCCATAAACAGTAGGTGCAATGTAGTAGAGACCAGCTGACGCATAGGCCTGACGAGCCAGCTCAATTCCCCCTTTCTCATAGAACCAAGCTTCGTACTGGTCAGACTCAGGAAAACCAAACGGTACTGTGCTGGTGAACGCGAAAGCAGGTATAGAACCTGCTTCATAGCCGTCAAATGTCTTCATCATCTGGAAGGCACCTGCACGTACAGCTTCAAATGCTTGGGCCGCTGGCACTAATTGTCCACCGGCAAACAATCGAATTTCAAACTTCCCATCAGTTAATTCGGACACCCGCTCTACAAATTTTTCTTCGTATTCATAGGGCGTCGTCCCCGCATCCCAAAGCGCCTGCATTCGCCAGTTTACGCTGGGCAGATCCTCGGCAATAGCAATAGAAGGAGCCACACAGGCTGTCACAGTGGACACAGCTGCGACCGTTTTTAAAAAGAACCAGCTTTTATTTATGGTTGTTAAGTTCACGATGCTCTCCATGGTGAATGGCAGTGCTATTAGCGCGAACTAGAGACCGCTGCATCACCGATTATTGTTAGAAATAAAACATACTCTTATCTTAAGTTAGGGTGATAGAGAAAGCTGGACAAGGTACAATATTCAAAATTGACCCATGTACTGTACCCTTTCCTTAATGGGTACAATTGAGCCTTTTATGAAGCAAAAACCACCTCGAGCACAACAAGTCGCCAATACAGTTATTGAGCGCATTGAGCAGGGACAGCTAACGGCGGGGACAAGATTACCCTCCATTCGCAATGCAACCCTGAGCTTTGGGGTTTCAAAAAATACTATAATTGATGCTTATGACCGCTTAGTCGCGACTGGATATATCAGCCCTCGGCGCGGTTCTGGCTTTTATGTGGAAGCAACCAGACCAGCTCACCCAGCTATCAAGCCTGAACATTTTACTGAAGCGGTCGACTTGGTTTCTCTATTAAGAGAACAATTGAATCAGCATTATGAAGTCAGAGCCGGAGATGGACGCCTGCCGGCAAGTTGGATGGAAAGCTCGGACATACGCCGCTATTTCAAACGCAGCAATCAGGATAATGACGCCAGAGATGAGTTCGAATACGGCAACCCTCAGGGATTGATCGGCCTGCGAGAAGATATCGCCAGAACGCTAAACGATCGTGCAATTAGCGTTCATCCAAATCAAATCTTGATGACGTTCGGCGCCAACCATGCACTCGACCTGATTGTTAGGCATTTTGTAGAGCCCGGTGAAGTGGTGCTAGTTGAAAGCCCTGGTTATTACCCAATGTTTGGTAAATTACGCCTACAGCGTGCCAAAACCATCGGCATCACTAGAGGACCTCAAGGGCTGGATCTCGATATGCTGGAACAGAGTATCCGGGAATACCGGCCAAGGCTTTTGTTTGTTCAGCCTATGGCTCACAACCCTACCGGCACATCCATGTCTCTCCAGAATATGCATGCCTTATTACGTATCGCTGAACAGCATGATTTAACCATCATTGAAGACGATCCTTTTGGTGATATTCTCCCCCGATCAACGCCTCACCTTGCTTCGCTCGATGGCCTTAACCGAGTCATATACGTTGGCACTTTTTCCAAAACGCTATCTGCCAGTATGCGTTGTGGCTACATTGCAGCTAATCAGACGCTGGTTCGGTCACTGATTGATATTAAAATGCTCACGGTGGTTACCAGTTCAAGCATTATTGAAAGGATGATCCATGAAATGATCATTCATGGTCGCTATCGTCGCCAAATGACTCGTTTACGCGAGAGAGTGGCCAAGGCTAGCGCAGCAGCGATCTCCTCGTTGAAAAATATTGGTTTCAAGCAAATTCAGCCACCCACCGGGAGTTACTACATTTGGTGCCCTTTACCAAAAAGCGTAGACGGCCTTGAGCTAGCAAAAAAAGCCTCTGCACAGGGGATTTTCCTAGCACCTGGAAACTTGTTTACTTTAGGCAATGACGAGTCAGGGTCAGCTCTTCGAATCAATATTGCTCTAGCGAATCACCCTTTATTACTAAACTTTCTAAAGGAAGAAGCACTGAGCTAGCCGGTTAAAACCAATGCAGCTATTGCATTGACACTAACTTTCAAGAGCGCGACGACAGCGCAACCCCAATACAAGTCGCCACGCAAACTTGTTGCTACAGCAAGCGGCAGCCTGGAAAATATGCCACTCATTCAACCATGCTGGCCTCGACCTGGGATGACCAGATTAGCGAAGTTGCAGGGTTTGTGGCGGCTATCCAATTGCTCTGCCAGAATGCCGTCCCAGCCGGTGCGGCAGGCGCCGGTTGAGCCAGGCAGGCAGAACACTACCGTGGCGTTGGCTAAGCCGCCGAGGCAGCGGCTCTGGATGGTGGAACTGCCAATTTCCTCACCACTTAGCTGACGAAAGCGTTCTCCAAAGCCTTCGATGCGCTTATCCAGCAGCACCGAGATGGCTTCAGGGGTAGAGTCACGCCCAGTGAAGCCAGTGCCTCCGGTGGTGATGACTACCTGCACATCCGCCTCGGCGATCCAGTTCGCGACCACCGCACGAATACGATAGACATCGTCAGGCACTATGCGCTTTTCAACGAGAGTATGACCGGCGTTGGTTAGCCGCTCGACCAAGGCTTGACCGCTCCGATCCGTCTCTTCCGTGCGGGTATCCGAGACCGTGAGTACGGCTATGTTGAGGGGCACCATTGGCTCACTCATTGACGTCACCCTTGTTTGGCTGCTTTCTTTTTGGCGTGGTGAGCTTCCCAGGCCGCCATTTGCTCAGGCGTAGCGGGCGGCTGGTAAAGCTCCTTCCACTCGCTGTAAGGCATACCGTAAACGTACTCGCGGGCCTCTTCGTAGTTGAGGCTTTCATCCCGCGCTTCAGCAGCGCTAACCAGCCATTTCGATAAGCAGTTGCGGCAAAAGTCCGCCAGAATCATCAGATCGATATTCTGGACATCTTTGTTATCGTCCAGATGCTGTAGCAAACGCCGAAACGCGGCGGCTTCAAGCTCGGTGCGCGTGGTTGGGTCTAACTCATCAAACGCTGACATAACCGTTCCTCTCATACATGGCTTGGGTTATTTAATAACTTAAGGTGAAGCATAACAAAAGACACCGCCGAAAGGCGGTGTCTTAGCGACCATTAAATGCTTATTAACTGGTTCGCGTTGCCGACGGTTCACTGCTGCCGCCAGATGACTTGCGGGCCGCCACCTCTTGTTCCGATAGCGTTTGGTCTTTGACCTCTTCGTACCAAAGATTATGGTGCTCTTTGGCCCAGGTCTCATCCACATAGCCCGTGGTCATACCTTCTAGCGCGCCTTCGGTACCCAACGTGCCGATATAGATATGGCCGAGGGAAACCGCCGTAAGCCCCAATGCGCCCACTGCGTGGATAATATTGGCCCACTGCATGGTGTCACGGCCCTGGTCGAAGTTGGGGAAGTCGAGCACGAAGCCACTGGCAACCACTAAGATTCCCACCGTCGCTAACAGCCAGTACCAGGCTTTTTCACCACCGTTGGCAAAACCAGCATCCACATGCTTTTTGCCAATCATACCGCCGCCTTTCTTGAACCATACCCAGTCGTGCTTTTTGGGAATATTGTCTTTGATCAAGCTGACCAGCAGGATCACCAGCAGAATGCCAAAGATCGGCCCCAGGTAGTTATGCAGCACTTTTGTCGCCGCAATCATCCAGGCCCAAATCCCATCGCCAAACAGTGGGCGGAACACGAATTTACCGAACAGCAGCGTCATCCCGGTCAGCGCCAGAATGATAAACAGCGTTGCTACCGTCCAGTGCAGCGCGCGTTTCATCAGCGTCCAACGCAAAAGTAGACGCCCCGTGCGCGGCGCCTCAAGCTCTTTACGCCCGACAATGAAGTAGAACAGCGCGATCAGCGCCGCCATGCCAAATACCGCAATCAAACCAAACGGCGACACCCAGCGGTTGCGAATCTGCCGCCAGGTTTCACCGCTTGCATTGATCAAGCTGTAGTCGCTTTCATAACGCGAGTCACGGTAGTTAGGCCCGGTCTCTCCACTGCGTACCTGACGCCACTGGTCGGCGGTAATGCCGGGGGCAGCGGTGTTCATTTCACGGTCAGGATCCGCTTGAGCCAACGCCACTTGCGTGAAGCCGAGGCTAAGCACCAGAGCAAACGCCACCAACATAAAGCGCCAAATACCCAGGGCGAGCCCTTTACCTGAGCGTGGCACCCCACCGGATGCCTGTGCAGTCAACAGGTTCATGACACGCCTCCTTACCCTTTATGGGCAGCATCATAGGCTAGGTTGTCGGCACTGGCCTGAGGGTTATTAGACCAGGCGCCATCTTTGTGCCCGCGATGGACAACACGCTGACGGAAGATATCGGCCACGTCTTGGGCATCACCGGCAAGCAGCGCTTTGGTGGAGCACATCTCAGCACACAGCGGCAGTTTACCTTCGGCAATACGGTTGGAACCGTACTTCTCGTACTCCTCTTCTTTGCTTTCGGCCGGGCCGCCCGCGCAGAAGGTACATTTGTCCATCTTGCCGCGCTCACCAAAGGCATCCTGCTGGGGAAACTGCGGGGCGCCAAACGGGCAGGCGTAAAGGCAGTAACCACAGCCGATGCAGAGGTCTTTGTCGTGCAGCACGATGCCGTCATCGGTTTTGTAGAAGCAGTCGGTGGGGCACACCGCCATGCAAGGGGCGTCGTCACAGTGCATGCAGGCGACGGAGATGGACATTTCATCCGCTTCACCGTCGTTGAGCGTGACCACGCGACGGCGCTGAATGCCCCACTCGACATCGTTGGCATTTTTACAGGCGGTGACGCAGCCGTTGCACTCAATGCAGCGTTCGGCGTCACACATAAATTTCATTTGAGCCATGGTGTTCTCCTCATGCCGGTGCGGGATGGCTCCCGCACCGCCGTGCTGTCAGGTCGGTCGAAGCTTAAGCCCGCTCAATGCGGCAGATGGTGCACTTGGTCTCTTGCATCAGTGTCACCGGGTCATAGCCGTAGGTGGTGGCGGTATTGGCCGCCTCACCAATGATGTACGGATCAGACCCATCCGGGTAACGGTCACGCAGGCTTTCGCCCTGGAACATGCCGCCAAAGTGGAACGGCATAAACGCTACGTTACGATCGACGCGAGGAGTGACCAGGGCTTTGACCTTCACACGGCCCCCTTCTGCCCCTTCTACCCAAACATCGTCACCATCTTTGATGCTGAGGTCGTTGGCGTCCGCCGGGTTAATTTCGACAAACATCTCCTGCTGCAGCTCGGCAAGCCACGACATGGAGCGCGTCTCTTCACCGCCACCTTCATACTCAACCAGGCGCCCAGAGGTGAGAATCATTGGATACTCGCCAGTGTTGTCGCGATCCTGAATGGTTTTGTACATGGTCGGCAGGCGCATGATGGAGTCGAAGTCGTCCCAAGTAGGGAAGCGTTCAACCAAATCGCGACGCGTGGTGTAGAGCGGCTCACGGTGCTTCGGCACTTGGTCGGGGAAAGTCCAGACCACAGCGCGTGCCTTGGCGTTGCCGTAAGGCGCGCAGCCATGCTCAATGGTGACACGCTGGATACCGCCAGAGAGGTCGGTTTTCCAGTTTTTGCCTTCCGCCGCCTGTTTCTCTTCGGCGGTCAGGTCGTCCCACCAGCCTAGGTCTTTGAGCAGTTGGTCGTTGAACTCTGGATAGCCGTCGTCGATATCGCCACCTACCGGCGCTGAACCTTCCGCCAGAAGGTTGACGCCGTCACGCTCGATACCAAAACGGGCACGGAAGCCCATGCCACCTTCCATCACCGGCACGCTGGTGTCGTAAAGGTTAGGCGAGCCTGGGTGGCCGAACTCTGGCGTGCCCCAGCAGGGCCACGGCAAGCCGTAGTAATCACCGTCCGCCGGGCCGCCCTCTGCGCGCAGATTCTCGAAGCTGAACGTGTGCCAGTTTTTCTGGTGCTCTTTGAGGCGTTCGGGGCTTTGCCCGGTGTAACCGACCGTCCACATACCGCTGTTGATTTCGCGCAGAATGTCATCGATGAGCGGCTCGTCGCCGTTCATCTGGTAGTTCTTGACCAACTCATTACCGAAGCCCAGCTTACGAGCAAACAGGTACATGATTTCGTGGTCGGGCTTGGACTCAAACAGCGGCTCAATCACGCGGTCACGCCACTGAATCGAGCGGTTAGTCGCGGTGACACTGCCTGTGGTTTCGAACTGGGTGGCCGCTGGCAGCAGATACACGCCGTCGCTGCGATCATGCATAACCGAAGCAACGGTAGGATAAGGGTCAACGATGACCATCATCTCAAGCTTCTGCATCGCTTTTTGCATCTCGACGCCGCGAGTCTGGGAGTTAACCGCGTGGCCCCAGTAGAACATTGCTTTCAGCGCGGTACGCTGGGAGATATTCTCGTCCTCTTCGAGCACGCCATCGACCCAGCGCGATACGGTAATACCGGCAGTGTACATGGGCTTACCATCGGCATACTCGGTATCGTCATAGCGGCCTTTAAGCCACTCGTAGTCGAGATCCCACACCTGCGCCCAGTGCTGCCAGGCACCTTCCGCCAAACCGTAGTAACCAGGCAATGAATCGCAGCCAAGGCCCAGGTCGGTCGCCCCCTGTACGTTATCATGGCCACGCAGGATGTTAGCGCCGCCGCCCGCCACACCGATATTCCCCAGCGCCAACTCAAGAATGCAGTAAGCGCGGGTATTGTTGTTGCCGGTGGTGTGCTGGGTGCCGCCCATACACCAGACCACACAGCCAGGCCGGTTGTCGGAGAGGCGTTTAGCGACATCGTACATCTCGGCTTCGGGGACACCGGTGACTTCTTCTACAACGCTGGGCGGGAAGTTGGCGACTTCAGCGCGCACTTCATCCATACCGTAAACGCGCTGATTGATGTACTCGTTGTCTTCCCAGCCATTTTCAAAAATGTGCCATAACAAGCCCCAAATATAGGCGACGTCCGAACCGGGACGTAGACGCACGTATTTGTTGGCCTTGGCGGCAGTACGGGTAAAGCGAGGGTCAGCGACGATAATGTCGCAATTGTTGCGCTCTTTAGCGATCAGGATATGCTGCATCGCCACCGGGTGCGCTTCACTGGGGTTGGAGCCAATGAACAGAATCGCCTTGCTGTTATGCATGTCGTTGAGCGAGTTGGTCATCGCTCCATAACCCCAGGTATTCGCCACGCCGGCCACGGTGGTGGAGTGGCAGATACGCGCCTGGTGGTCGGTATTGTTGGTGCCCCACAGCGAGGCAAGCTTGCGCATTAAATACGCCTGCTCGTTGCTGAACTTAGCCGAGCCCAACCAGTAAACGCTGTCCGGGCCGTGCTCTTCGCGCAGCTCAAGCAGTTTGTCGCCAATCTCGTTAATGGCGTCATCCCAGCTCATACGCTCCCACTCACCCGCGACTAACTTCATTGGGTACTTGAGACGCCGCGTGGAGTGGCCGTGCTGGCGCAGCGAAGCACCTTTCGCACAGTGCGCGCCACGGTTGATAGGGTGATCAAAAGCGGGTTCCTGCTTAGTCCAAATGCCCTCTTGAACTTCAGCATACACGCCACAACCTACTGAGCAGTGGGAGCAGATGGTGCGTTTGGTCTCGACCGGCGAGTCCAGCACGGGTGTTTTATCGGCTGCTTCTGAGCGCTGCATCATGGGCGCACTCATAAAGCCAACGGCGGCCATACCGCCAGTGGCTGCACCGCTGCGTTTGAGAAACTGGCGACGGGAAATACCCAGCCCTGAGGCCTTGGGGGTGTCTGTTTTGCGAGTTAAGCGCATGGCAAATCTCCTGGCATTCCGCCGTCAGTCACGCAGCGAGGCGTAATAAGCACGGACGTGATCAGTCTCACGGTAGTTAACCGTTGGTTTTTCGTTTTTCACCGGGGCAGTGTCAGCCTGTGCCAGAGTGACATGACCGACTGCCGCCGCGGCGCCAGCAGCGGCGGTTCCCAACCCAACGGTTTTCATAAACCGACGGCGCTCAGCGTTGTGTGACGGTTGCATGGGTTTCTCCTCTTGCATGCTTTATTTATGCGGGTCTTTTTTTGCTGTTTCTTTTATGAAGCCTGCGTTAAGGCTCAAGAATACGCACTGGCGTATGGCCCGCATCAACCCTCAAGCGAGCCTGTTCGCTCTCCATAAAAGCGCTACCCAACTGCCCCAGCGCTGCATAGAAAGCGGTGTCTACCTGCCCCAGGTCGGCAAAACAGCTGGCCACCCAGGGGGCTAAATGTTGGCTAAAGAAATAACCCTGCTCAGAGCTTTCGGCGTCGATCAGCATCGCCATCACTTCACACAGGGCAGCCAGATGATCTTCCGGATCCCGGGTATGCTCACTGCGTTCAAAGCCAAGCACTTTTAGGTCTTGGCGCAGCGCCACCAGCGCCGCCTCCATCAATTCGCCGTTGCGGTACCAGGAGGCGTAGGGCACCACCTCACCTTGAATCACACCGACCAAGTGGCGAAAGTGAGCTCGCTGCAGTCTCTCAGCATCTGCACCGTTGGCCGCTACCGCCAACGACTGCCAGCACTCTGCCAGGCGGCTACCATCTTGCTCGATAGTTAGCTCAGCCAACCAGTCGAGTAGTTCTGGATCTGGCGCTTGGCGCAGTAGCGTGGCTAACAGCCGGTAGATATCGGCGCGTAGCGCATCCGCTTCTTTGAGCGTGGGCAGTGCATCCGTCATCGGCTTATACCTTCAGTTGCGCGTCAGGGTCGCGAATCATGGTTTTCCAGACATCTTTTACCCGGCAGTCTTCGCACATTTCCAGGCGGATCATTGCCTCGCCGGCGAAGTAGGGGTGGTTAGCCAACTTCTGTTTAATAGTAGCGACCGTGCTGACAGTGGCAAACGGCTTACCGCAGTTAATGCACTCAAAGGCCGCTTCTTCGTGGCAGATGTGGCGCGTTTCTCGGGCATTGGATGCCAGGAAGCCGGGCATCAGAGTAATCGCATTTTCCGGGCAAGCCTGCTCACACAAGCCGCACTGCACACAGTCCGCTTCAAGAAAGCTCAGCGCGGGCGTTTTGCCGCCTGATTTTAATGCCGGGGTCGGGCAGTTGCTGACACAGGCGTGGCAGAGCGTGCAGGCATCGCTATCGACTTGAATGGCGCCGTAGGCAGCGCCTGCCGGTACGGCAACCCGCTCGCCGCTGGGGTTACCCAATTCAGCCAGTCGAGCCAGCACGCGGTTCAAACGCGCACGCTTTTCTGGCTCAGGCAGGCTTAGCGGTGACTCTGTCAACGGGGTGAGTGCCGGTAGCGCATCCCGGCCTGCATCATCGGCTATCTCGATCAGCTTTATGCGAGCACGGTCATGGCCTAGGGCGTCCAATAGGGCATGCGCTTGAGTGAGCTGATCGGTCAAAAAGGCGCTTAAGCGGGCGGGCATATTGGGGTGCAGTTGGATACGCACTTCGGCGGCACCGGCGGCCAGAGCGGTTAGCCACTGGTCATGGCCCGCTGCGCCCAGCTCTTCTAGCGGTGCGTCGATGATATGACCTGCGGGCACTACGCCCGCTGCGCGCTCAGCATCTTGGGAATCATGGGTAATAAAACGCAGCACCGGGGCTTGGCCACCCGCTTCGCGGTAGGCGCCCAGCCAAGCAGAGAGCGTATCCTGCTGGCGGCGCGTTTCCGGTAGGCGAAATTCGATAGCGCCAGAGGGACAGGCACTGGTGCAACTGCCCACGCCTTGGCAGAGAAAGGGATCAATCTCGATGTGAGATTCAATCCGCCCCTGAATGCTGGAGATGGCATCCGCGGGGCAAACATCCAAACAGCGAGTACAGCCAATGTTGCCGCTGGTAGAGTGGGCACATAAGTCGCTATTGACCTGAAAATAACGCGGCTTGTCGAATTCGCCCACCAGCCCCACAAAATCGTCGAGGATGTCGTTGCGCTGCTCGACATTCTGCCACTGCATTACCACATAGCCAGGCGGTGGTAATTCCACCGGTAGGCAAGGAGAGGCATTTAAATCCAGGACTAGGTCAAACGCCTCTCTCTCGATCAGCGCACGGGCAAGATCAAGCGGCTCATCGCCATCAAGCAGCGTTTTGAACATGCCCAAATGGCCGCTAATGCGCAGCTTTTCTGCCTGGGCGCGGGTTAGCGCCTGAGTGGTGAGGATCTCGGTGGCAGCGAGCAAGTCGCTATCGTTTACCCCGTCGTCAACATTTGCGGCGTTGGGCGCGGTGAAAACCAGCGTCAATGAAGCCAAACCACGCCCTTGCAGAATACGCGCGGCTTGTCGGGTATCGCGCTCACTGCCGAGCAGCAGCGCATGACCACGGCTGTGATAGGTCACATTGGCAGGCGTTAGGTTAGCGGGCCACGAGATACGCTGGCGTACCGTCTCCCGAGCCTCGGCATTGCGCTGGTCGTCTAGCGACGCCAGTTGGATTCGTTGATTCATGCGCTCTCACGGTCAGTGAATAATTCTTATTATAATTTTGAGTTATACTATCTAACTATTGTGGCATAACAATGCATAGAAGCTAAGTTCAGCCTATGGCGAAATACGTATTTTGCCAAATTAATTACCATCAACGCTGCCAACGCTGGCGACTGTTAACACACCCAATAATTTGATTTTTATAATTTTATCACTAATCTCATGTTTTCGTCTTAGTATCAGACAAATAATCAGACTGGTCGTCTAGTAAGGTGTTTTCTACAGTTTTGACACCATCATCGCGAGGTGTTGAGGAGTCGTCCTCTAGCGCGACCGGTTTCTCACTTGTTTGCTCGTTCTCTGCCAACTCTTTTGGGGACTCGGGCTCGTCTAGCGACTTATCAACCGCCTCTTCCACTTTATGCGTCCAGCGGCGCAGTTTGCTGGCGAGCTCGGAGTCCATGGGCTTTAACAGCTGATTGTAGTCGGCATCATAGTCATCCAGGCCGTCGCGAACGTTGTAGTTGCCGGTGGCCCACAGGCGTTTCAAAGCACGCCGCCGCAGGGCTCCGCTTACTCCTGGCACCATAAAGGCGCTGAAGTCGCTGCCCGCTTCCAGCGTTTCAGGGTCGGGCATGGTGTGGTCTAAGCTGCCGGGCTTAGGTGCTGGTTCTGAAGGCGATTGTTCTGCAGGAGACTGTTCTAGTGATGCCTGCTCTGGCGCTTCCTGCGCGGCATCAGGTGAAATATCCGATTTGGCCGCCAGTTCCTCAACGGGCTCTGTAACCGGCGGCGCATCTTGCTCTTGGGGAACGTTGCGTTTTAGGCGCGACCAGCGCTCTAAGCGGCTCATTGCGGCTGCTCCTTGGTGGGGGTCTCTTTGGCGCGCCCCGCTCCTTTGCGTTTTTTCTTGCGCATCTCCATCGGCGCTTCGCCGTGGCGTGCGAGGTAGCTCTCAATCCAGACCTGAATGGCCATGGGCATTGGTGCTTCGAGCACCTGCTGCTCACCGTCCATCCAACCGGCTGCCACGTCCTGACTAGCGGTAATCGCATCAGGTTTGGGTGTTTGCCCAGTAAAACCCGCTCGCACAAATAGCCGTGGGGTGGCAGACGTCAGGTTGAAACGGTAGGCAGCACGCTCGGTCATCGACAACTGCAGGTTAAGCACATTGGGGCCCTGATCACTCAGGGTAAGCTCTGCAATACGCCACTGGGTTAGCGTAAAGCTTTTCACCTGCTTAGCCTCGGCGACCAGGGTGATACTCAGTGAACGTAAATTATCAGACATCACGTTAAACCCCTTAGCGAAGTATCTAAGCACAGCACTTGAGCACAGTACTTAAGCGAAGCACCTAGACTTTGAACGGATAGCAGTCGAACAGGTAGACAAGTAAGCCTCTCCAGCGCCATCATCGTCAACTCTGACCTTTTTACTCAGGTATTTTATCAGGCTCAGATGCTTTCATATCAGCAGCGAGGATTGCGGATGCACGCCCTTCAGTTAAGCCGAGCCCGCTTACCGGCCACTACCGAGATCAGCATCGTTGACGAGTATGGCGATGCACGCCAGCAGGCGATTGCCGCTGAAAGAGCGTTGACGGTCTACCTCAACAAGCGTGAAATTGTCACTTTGATGACCTTGGGTGACGACCCGGAGGCTCTGGTGGTCGGCTATCTGCGCAATCAGGGGCTGCTGAACGCCGCGGCTGATTTAGAGGCCGTGCAAGTCGATTGGGAAGTAGAAGCCGCGGTAGTGATTACTCGCCATCTGCCCGAGGATTTAGAAATACGCTTAAGCACCCGTACGGTCACCACCGGCTGCGGCCAGGGCACGGTATTTGGTAAACTGCTCGACCAAACCGCTCTCACGGCGCTGCCCGATACTCAATTGGCACAATCCACGCTTTATCAGCTGCTGCAAAACCTTAACGCCTACAACGAGACCTACCGCAGCGCTGGCGCCGTTCATGGCTGCGCGCTGTGCCAGCAAACCGACGTACTCGACTTTGTTGAAGACGTAGGACGGCATAACGCGGTGGATACCTTGGCGGGGCGCCAATGGCTACAACAGGCCGACAGCGCCAATGCGGATATTTTCTACACCACCGGGAGACTGACTTCCGAAATGGTACTCAAAGTGGCACAAATGGGCATTAGCGTGCTGGTTTCTCGCTCAGGCGTCACCCAAAAAGGCGTCGAACTGGCCGAACGCTTCGGCGTGATGTTAATTGCCCGCGCCAAAGGGCGCCATTTCCAAGCGATCAACACCCAAAACCGTTTAGCCCTGGACGCTATTCCACCGCGCCCATCCCATGCCCGTTCATCGCAAGAATACCGCTCATCAAAAAAGGCAAGCTCATGATCCCTACTCACGACCTCACTGGCATGGTTCTCGCGGGCGGCGAAGGGCGCCGAATGGGCGGTCGTGACAAAGGGCTGGAGCCTTTTGCGGGCCTGCCACTCGTCGGCCATGTGGTGAAGCGCCTTGAAGGTCAGGTGGCCGAGCTACTGATTAACGCCAACCGCAATGCTGACGCCTACCGCTTTTTCGCCGATCGCGTTATAGCGGATGTTGTAATGGACGGTGCCGAAGGCGGCTTTAAAGGCCCTTTGATGGGGATCTATAGCGGCCTGCAGGCGGCAAAAACGCCGTGGCTACTGGTCGTTCCCTGCGACTCCCCCGCCCTACCTGACGATTTAGTGGCGCGCATGGTACAAGGTATTGGCCAGCATGATATCGCTGTGGCTTTTGATGGCGAACGGCTGCACCCGGTAGTTGCACTACTGCGCACCTCGCTGGCCGATGATTTGGCCGCCACCTTGGCCGAGGGCGAGCGTAAGATCGATCGTTGGTATGCTCGCCATGCTTGGTGCAAGGTTGATATGTCGGACTGCCCTGATGCCTTTGCTAACCTTAATACTGAGGAAGAGAAGCTGCACCTGGAAAAAGTACTCATGGGTTCTTCGAGCAAGGAGGTGAAATGACCCTCTCCTGCTTTGATCTTGGCGAGCAGATGCTCAGCGTGGACGAAGCGCGTCAGGCGCTCGCCACCTTGATTGAACGCCCGCTGGGCAGCGAACGGATTCCGCTGGCACAGGCTCATGGTCGCCGATTGGCCACAACCGTGAAAGCCCCCATTAACGTGCCGCAAAATACCAATGCGGCCATGGACGGCGTAGCGCTAGCCTTGCCCAGAGAAGGTGTTGGAGCCAAGCAGACCCGCTGGCCGTTGGCTGGAGAGGTGTTGGCCGGTCAGTATCGCCGCGAATTAGTACCTGCCGGTCACTGTGTACGCATCACCACCGGTGCCCCACTGCCGCCGGGCACCGATACCGTGGTGATGAGTGAACAGCTCCGCGAACCGTTAGATGAGCAGCCTGGGCATGTGATCATCGAGTCGCCAGAACTCCTCAAACACGGCCAACATGTTCGCCAGGCCGGTGAGGATATTGGTCTCGGCGACACGGCACTGCCTGCGGGAGCACGGCTCGATGCGGCGGCCCTAGGGCTTTTAGCGTCGTTAGGTTACGAAGATGTTGCCG
>Ga0208919_1000680_pt1 | contig 21610 bp, 35 predicted proteins | sample 4_EtaG_FD_184076 | JGI IMG/M metagenome (GOLD analysis project Ga0208919, IMG submission 184076) | Marine viral communities from the Subarctic Pacific Ocean - 4_ETSP_OMZ_AT15127 metaG (SPAdes) (version 3) | ecosystem: Environmental > Aquatic > Marine > Oceanic | place: Pacific Ocean | collected...
AGATAGATACCAACAATAATCTGCTACATCTGAATGTACTTGAGCAACATCTACGTCATCTCCAGTAGCCCCTACTGCTTTCCATTTAGGATTATTCGCAGTAACAAAGTATTTCATTATTTCTATGATAGGAGTTATCCTATTTATAGTAAATGTTGGCATACCAGACTCTTCTAACATAGTTTTTTCGTCTTTAGTTAGTTGTTCATTAAGATAAAAATCATATCCTTTCTGACTAACTGTTTGCCATCTTTGCCTATGAGAATTATTTGCCCTATCCCATAGTTGTTTATTTATTTGGGCTTTCGTTTTTTTAGTTGTTCTTGCCATTTATCGTTTAGAAATTGGGTCTTTTACTGGTGAACCTTTTTTAAATTTCGCTTTTTTAGTGCCTACACATTTACCCGAAACCCACTTGCCTCCTCTTTTACCACAAGTTGCCTTTGATACACCTTTGATAACATCACGAGCAATTATAGCAGTTCCAACATATGGAATCTTCTTTGCAATTGATTTACCGATTGTTTTCTTAGCGACTGCTTTTTTAGCTGATGCACTCTTAGTCAATTTTTTTACCATTTTACGTTTTCTTGAAATTTTTTCCAAGTATTCTTTATCTAATTTTGCCCGTCGCTTTCTTTTGGCTACAGCTTTTGACACTACCCGAATAACATAATCCTCAGTTGTTTTATCTAATTTTGACATTGTTTTAATCCTTTATCTCCACATGAACTAGGTCATCAAATCTATTATCGTTAATATCTCCATCGGAATCCCAATCTCCACCCCAACGTATTTTAACACCCATTGCTTGACCTAATCCTCTTAACATTCCACCCATGTAGTGAAACATCTCCCTATCTTCCCAATCTATCGGGTAAGGAGCGAGGTCAACAGCTTTTCCTTCTATGTGTTTGGAATACTTGGTTTTCGTTTTCCCTTGTGCTAATAATTGCTCCTGCCGCTCCTTACTCCGCAAACCTTCAATAATCGTCACATCCATAATTTTTATTAATTCATTAAGAACATTAACGAGTTTGGAATCAACGCCCTTTAATCTTTCTTTACTTCTTTTACCAAATTTATACATTTATTTTTTCTTCAAAGATTTTGCTTTAATACTTTTTGAAGTAATACAAAAACCTTTTTTATAAACCCCACCTCTTTTTTGACAAGCTGATTTAGCTTTCATTGATTTACCAACTTTTTTAGCTCCTCTAGCAGCTCCTTTAGCAATTTCAGCAGCAGTTAAAACAGTAGCGACTGGGCCAATTTTTTTTAAACCTGCTTTTGCAATTGTTTTAATAGTTGATTTTCCAATTTTTTTAGCCATTTTTGGTTTCAGAATTTTACCTCTCTTTATGTCTTTTTTAAATTGTGAAGAAAGTTCTTTGGGTGTCCGTTTTTTTATTTCTTTATCTATATACCCTTTAAGAACTTTAGCCATCTTTTCACCTTCTTTTTCTGTATTTAATTTTGCCATTATTTTAATCCTTATGCTATTAACCAACTTTTCGCTTTTCTTTTTGGTTTAAACCAACTCTTTTTTTCCTTATCTTTTTTCATATTAGGAGGAAAAGCGTGTATTTGTGAGTAATAAAGGCTCTCAATTGTATCATCATGAGCCATTTTCGGGCCGAAAGTAAGAATTTCGTTGATTAAATCAAACATATTTTTCCTTAAATGCACCGTTCCTGTACTAAAACGTGCCGAAAGTCCAGAATAAATGCGATTTCTTTTTTGTGTTCCGCCAGGTTTTTCTGGAATAACAGAAATATCAAACTTATTTAATCTTCTTCGTTCATCATTCAATGCTTGAAATATACTTCTATTCATTGCTACATCTTCTACAGTAGATGACATACAATTGTATTTTTGATGCAATTCTAATATCATATCTACTACACCTTTTTTCCCAAGTATTTCTCCTGTGTCTGGATTTTTTGAACCTATTGTTGGAACACTTCTATGTCTTTCATATTCCAATACATACAATTCATTGTTACCATCTATTGCTATGACAGTAATAACAGAGAAGTCACTATGCTTAGTATCAATGTCTGTTGCTGGGTCGCAACCAATGAATGTATTAACAGGTATATCATTATCATCCTTAACAATATAATTAATTCCATCTTCATGTTTATAATAACCTTCCCAATATCTTATGTGTTCTCTTCTCCATATAGCATCTTCTTTTGATTGTACTTCCATCATATATTCTTGATAAAATTTTTGAGGTTGTCCAGAATCAGCGTAAAATCTTTTCTTTTCTTGTATCTTTGATAATGGAAACCATCCTTGCCATAATGGAGTTTCTTCATCTAATAATGCTTTGTACGTTATAACCTTCCAAGCAAATTCTTTATTTTCTTTTTTTGCTTTAGCATGTTTGCCTATTAATTGGTTTATAAATGAATCATAATGTACAGGAGTACCATTAACACGCAACCTACCAGTATGAGGTTCAATAGCAGGATAAACAACAGCAGTAACAAGGTTAGCGTTTTTATCTCTGGCTTCTTTCGTAATAGTATTGGCCTCATGCTCGAAGTCATCGAGTACGATAAGGTCGTATCTTTTATGTAGTTTCGCACCCCCTCTAATTCCTGCGACATTACTTTTACTAATGAGTTTACATCCATTTTTTAATTCTATATCCTCTTCTGTCCATTTTTTTCCTTTCATTGGGCCAAAATAATATTTAATTGAATCATTGTTTTCTAAATGATATTTTATATAATCCATATTACCTACGCTAAGTTTCTGTGTAGCAGATACCCATGCATAGAATAAAAAGTTTTCTTTTGTTGAAAATACAAAATCTTTAATAATAGATGCTTTTGTAAGAACTGTCTTACCATGCCCTCTAGGAACAATAATTGCAGTTTGTTTGATATTCTTATTATCTATTGCATCTGCAATCTCATAATGAAAAAATGGAGTTTCGGACCGCATAAAGTCATCTGGAAGAAATAACTTACCAAATGATATAAGGTCTTTATATGCTAATTGAAGAGTTTCTTCAGCTTTGCTTACGTTCTGACTGTTTATATTTGCCATCTAAATATTTACTAAACTTATCATCCAACTTTTGCATTTCAATAAAATCATTCAATAATGTTTCTGTTATTCTAAGTCTTTCTGTAACAAATTGCAATTGAGTATATATACTTTGTATAGAACGTCTCATATCGTGTTTTGTTATTGTGTTTTTCTTTCTCATGCTCTCTCCATTTTTTCTGGTACTGGTAACATATCTATTATCTTGCGAATCCTAAGTATATCGTAATATGTTTTCGATGACATATCGTACAATATGTATTCTTGTTTTACATTGTTGTTTAATTTTTTTAATAATACAATAGCTTCATCTAATTCCATTTTGTCTGGAACATCGTCTAATGCATCATTCCATTTTTCTCTATTCATGATTTTCTTAAAAACTTTAAATACTCACAAGCAACTTCTGGATTAAATATTGTAGTTATTAATCTATTATCATCGTCATCATATCTAGGGTCAATAATAGTAACTGGGCAATTGAATATATTCTTATCGTCTAGTCCTAATTTATCAGCATAATTATCCATTATTTTAAACGAGGCTACTTGCAATGCATGAGATATAAGTCCAGAAGCTGCATCTTTTAAAACTTGATAGCCACTAACATGAGTATGCCCGCAAGTTAAAATATGGTCTTTCCAACCCATCTGAGCTGCCTTTGCTACTCCATGAGCAGTATTCCACATTGAATTACCTTTAAATGTATGTCTTGCATTGACTGTTATCTCTTTACCATTCGGGAATATTAGATTCATTCTAGCTCCGAATCTTTCATATAGTCCTTTATGGTCTCTCATTATAAATTCAAGAGGGTCTCCATCACCACTCCATACATCATGGTTACCAGCTACTAGATATATCCAATTTAATTTATTTACAAAATATTCTGTAAGTCTCCATGATTCTTTTGCAGAAGTAGATTGTTGTCCATACAAGGCTTGCAATCTTCCTATCCAGTTGTTTTGTATGTCTCCTAAATTGCCAGCAAACATTCCTTCTGTATTATTAATTAAATCTATATACATTAATATTTGAGACAAATCTGTACCATCATCATCAACGTGAGGGTCTCCAAAATGAGCAATCCCTATTGGACCGTCAACATTTATATTAATATCTATTAATTTTCTACTTTCTTTTGATTTCTTTTTTTGTCTATATGCCTTTTTTCTGAAGTCTATTATCTCTTCTATTGGCATTAACTCTGGGTCTCTATCGGCAACTTTAAATGGAGACTCTTCTACTATTGTAGGATTTAACGTTTTTCTACCGCAGGCATAACAACACCATTGTTGCTTTTTAGTTTCTTTATAATAACTGAATCCATCCTTTCTTATATTTCTAGCCCCACACTTAGGGCATCCAATGATGTTACCATCATCGTCTTTTCTAAATTCATCAACCGTTTGCTTAATTGTCGTGTTTGAGTTCCCCATTATCTTCCTCGGATATTTGATTTCTAGAAGCTCCTTCTAATTGTTCTTGTGAAAAACCTTCAAAAACACCAAGAAGACCTACTTCTTTTTGTTTGACATTGTTGCCTGACGTTCCGACTATCTTACCTAGTTCCTTGACAGATTGCAATGTTATGTTATCATCTTCGCTATAATCAGCGAGATGCTTTAGTTTATTAAGAATGTACTCATGGTCTATTCCCAATCCTTTTGCGACATCCAATACGGATTTTTGTATCTCTTCCATTACTCTTTCCTGTTTTAATAAGACAGTTGCTTTTTTTCTTGCCTTTTGGTCGTTTATTTCCTTGTAAGCATTTTTATATGCCTCTACAGCTCCCATACCTACAACTACATTAGTAGCAAATTGCCTTTCTTTATTGGTGACATTTTTTCTTTTATGTATTTGCTCGGATGTATTTTTTATTTTAGTGGAGAATGTATACCTATTTGGATGATTATCAAAGTCCGTATCCATTTTGGTAGATTCCTTATTAATAAAACTTCCGACAACCGTCCTAACCCACCCTTTAGCATAATTATAGTTTTTAGTATCCCCATGATGACTTACTCCGTTCTTTACTTTCAGCAATTGGACTATTCTATCATCGTCACTATATACCCAATCGTCTTGATTAGCTTTTCGCCAATCTGGATGAACTACAGTATTTGGATGTGTCTCTCTAAACTCGTCTATGTCTTCGTAGACATAATGTTTTACATTTTTAATTTTTCTTTTTTCTGCCATCTTAATGTTGTTTCTGTTAGCAATAATACTTGAGCGGACAAATTATCTACTAATTCTCCTACTTCTTGTGGCACTAAATAAACCTCATCATCTATTTCTAAAGGAACTAGGTCTTTAGATAACCTTATTAATATTTTTTCTTGTTCAGATACCGAAAGGTTTGACAATCCTTCTATTAATTCTGACATCTTTTATTACACCTTTATTTTATCCCGACCCAACCACCCATTAAGTTAAACTACAAGTCAATAGTATTCCAAGTAAAAACCCCAGTTATTATTAGAAAAAATTGTAGGATTTTGTTATGTAGCCTTTTTCCCATTATATACCCCCTATATGGGGGATTTGCTAAATAACTTTTTAGTTATTTTTCATTTTGATTATTATTTTAATAATTAATTAACTAGTCATAATAAGGAGAATATATTATGAGTTTATTACCTACACCTAAGAAGGTGCTTGAAGTTGCTGATAGAGCTGAGAATAAGTATCTTGATGCGTTGGAGAATGCTCCAGTCAAACGTGGATGGAATAGAACGTTTGGTATTTCAATACCTAGTAAGTATGATGCTGTTAAAGAATACAATGAGACTATGAAAGGTCTTCAAGAGTTCTGTGAGAGTCGTGGTTATAAAGGTATCATTGAACCTAAAGAAGAAGAGCAACCAGTTAAACGTATGAAGGTAGAGTAGGCTTATGCCTACTTTACTTTTAATTATATTACACTTAACTGTGTGATGTAGAGTGTGCAACTGCTCAAGTGTCGTAAGAATAAGACGTGTATCTACTAAATAATAGAAAGTCTAACATACAGACAACAGGGATTATTACTTCTATTTTTACGATAACTTGGGTATTAACTTTTGTAGGAGAAATTATGTTTACAATTAAAGAATTACAAGATAGAGTACCAGACTTAATTGGTAAGGTTTATACGGAAGGAACAGTTACTGTGATTGAGATTAATCATGGTCGTATAAAGATAATGCCAAAGCATCGTAAGCCTGGAAAGTAAGAAATACCCGCGTCCAACAGCCGTTGAAGTCATACATATGGTGAGGTGTAAGACGGGAATTTTTCAACATAGGAGAGTATTATGACACAACATGAATGTTCTTGTGGCGACAAAGAGATTAATCACGCGCATGATTTTCCAGAGTTAGGTTGTATTTGTTTAACTTGCAATAAGAACTCTTCTGAGTTTGAAGGTTCAGTGCTAGTTATGTATGATGAAGAAGTTGTTCATAATCTTAAAAGAATGATACCTCTTATAGAAAGTATGAAAACATCATTTGACCATGTAAGAGGTGATGTTGAAGCTCGTGAGATAATGACTGAAACTTTAAAACGAGCAATAGAATTACTTAAATAATTTGAGTGTACTTTGGTGGTAGCGCGTAACCAACTGTCGAGAAACGGTTCCCCACATTGCGCAGGGTCATGTACCGAATTTATGATGGGATAAGGTCGAAGACACTCAAAGATTTTAAAAAGGTGCTATCGTAGCAAGCCACTACCTTGTAATCAAAATGTGGCTCTAGAATTATGGGCATTGTTATCTTATACCTACAACTACAATAGAGTGTAAGAAGTGGACTCCGCATCGTCCTTACTTCATAGCAATGCCCTATCTTTTTTAACACATACAAAAGGATTTAATCATGAAAAAACAAAGATATAAAGCATCAACTAATTTAAATGTTGGAACAATGGTACAAGGTATGATTGGAGAAAACAATGTGGCTAATCTATTTCTTACAAATGGATATATAGTTACTAGACCAGATGTAGACTTAGGTGTAGATATGGTTGTTTGTAAACCTAAAAAATGGGGTAAGAAAATGTTAATGAAAAATTGGATTAGTATACAAGTAAAGTACAATACAAGAATTTCAGAAACAACATTTGGTACATCATTGCGTGTAAAAGTAACTCCAAATAGTTGTGATTATGTTGCTATACCTTTAGACAAAGGAGTAACAAACATACATTATCATCATAATAAAGTTATATTCTTCCCTCAACCTTCAAAGTTAAAAGGTAAAGAGTATCTTAGAGAATTTGCTTTTGAAGATGTTAAAGTAGCAAAGAATAATGGATTGGTTTATAAAGATTGTTACGGAGATTCACAAGTTTCTTATAGAAATCAACATAAACGAAGATGGGCAAAGAATTTTTATGAATTGCCTACAACTTAAAACAAGGAGTAACAATGGATACAATAGTAGGAATTATTATAGCAATCGCATACATATACGGATTGTATCAAACAGTAACAGGAGATAAGGAAAAATCAGATGTTGAAAATGTTGAATAAAGTAAATAAAAAAGAAGTAGATGATGCTTTTGATTATTTTATGGACACAGGAAGATTAGAAGAATTAAAAGAAGATGATGTCTATTATATCAAAGCATTGTTAAAGTATGTAGCAAATATACATAATACTAAATTAATATTCTCAGAGGAGGAAAAGTAATGATAGCAGTAACAAGTAAAAAAGCATACAAAGAGATTAATGAAGAAGGCGTTCTTAAGACACAAAAAGATAAAATTATGTACGTTATACGTTCACATTATGATATACATAGAAAAGGAATATCTAATAACGAGATTGCAGAACTTACAGGATTTAGAATCAATGCAGTAAGTGGTAGAGTTAATGACTTAAAAAAAGATGGAGTTATTGAAACTTTTAATAAAGTAAAATGCTCTATTACTAAACGTTTGGTTAATACAGTTGTTCCTAAAGATAACTTTTATTTCAGAGAACAATTAAATAAACTTAGATTGTTGCTTGGTGTTTACAATTACGACAAGCATACAATAACTCAAAATAGTAAAAACGAAACAACGTTAAGAGTTGGATATTGGGAAAGAATACCAAAGAATGATTTAATAAGATTGCAAGTAAATAGTCAATTGTTATTAACTCCAAATTCTTATTATGAAGAAGATTGTGGAGATAAGTTTTGGTATGTTATAGAACCTATGATAGTATGAAATTGGGCCTCTCAGTTTAGCGACAAAAGATACTCGTAGTATCTGAGCAACACGATGAAGACTTCGTCTGAAGTGTTAAACAAAAACTTAACAGGTTCATGAGACTATAGGCTGGCGTAAGTGCGCACATCGTACGTCAGCTTATACTCAAAAGTAATGATATGTGGATAGATATGACGGTTAATGAACGCTTCATCTAGTACGAGGCCTTCACGAAGTGACTGATTTAGCCGTCTATCTGTTGACTATAAGTATTGATATTATTAAATTTAGAATACATATAAGGAGAGATATATGGATGTTATTAAAGTATATACAGACTACCTTGCTCATGTAAACAATGAAAGAAATGCAGAAAGAGAAGACGAAGAATTTCATGCATCTTCTTCTGGTAGTTGTTTTAGAAAACAAATGTATGGATTTTTTGGATACGATTCAAAAGAACTAGATGATAAATCATTAAGATTATTAAGACTTGGTACTATTGTACATTCAGATTTTGAAAAAGCAATGTCTATGTACGAAGATAATAATCCTCAAGAAGAAATTCATATTGAAAAAAAAGTAAGTATACCTAGATTAAATTTAGTTGGAACGTTTGATTTGGGAACACACTATGGTAACACTTTTAGTATTTATGATTACAAAACAGTAGCTGCTTACAAATGGACAACTAAGTTTGGTCGTAAACACAACAGAGTACCAACAACAGACAAAAACTATAAGTTACAATTAGGTACTTATGGTCTTGCAATCAAAGAAGATAATAAAGATACTATAGTAAAACTTTTTCTATTATGGTATAACAAAAATACATCTATGATGCGAGAACAAATTGTGGATAGTAGTTACATATCACAGGCAGAAGAATATTGGCTTGAAGTAAATACAATATTAAAAGAACATGGAGAAGATTTTGAACAATCTGATATGTTAGAGCCTGGAATATCTTATGGAGTTCCTTTTGAAGATTGGGAATGTAGATATTGTCAATATAGTGACATCTGTCCAACACCAATAAAATAAACACAAGGATAACAATGAAAAACAATACACCTATTGTTGTAGATGAGTCTATGCTTACTGCAACAGATGAAATAAGAAAATCAATAACAGTCAAGCATAAGAAAGTTTCTTTTATAAAAACTCCTAAACCTTATATTAAACAAAAGGCTGGAATGGATTATGTAGAATATTCTTATATGAGAGATATTGCAGATAAAGAATTTGCAGGTTGGTCTTGGGAAATTATATCAACAGAAATGTTAGGTAGTGCAGCTTATGTAGTGCATGGTAGATTAAAATGGTACGATGAAGGTATTTGGAGAACAGGAGATATGGTAGCTGCTCATAGAATACAAACTAAAAGAGGGACCGGAGAATTTGTTGATATTGGTAACGATGTTAAAGCAGCCAATACAGATGCTATTAAAAAAGCATTTAATATGTATATGAATATTGCAGATGATGTTTACAGAAATCAAATAGAGGATATGGAGTTATCTGATGAAGAGAAGAATGATATACTTGTTCTTGCATCTGAAATAAGTGAAGAAAAGATGAGTAGCATACATATACTTATTAATAAAGGAGAACTAAACAAAGCAAACTACAAAGGTTCAATAAATAAACTACAAAGAGAGATAGATAATGAGAAAAATAAATAATTACGGAGAAGTTCATTCACTTTTACATGAAGAAGAATGTTATACAATTGGAACTAATGACGGAAAAGAATTTAGGAGAGTGGTTTATAAAGGGACTAGACTCTTAAATGGTAAAAGTATGATGATATTTAAAACAGAAGACAATAGTCGTCTAACAATAAATCCATCATTTCATACCTTCACAATAGAAGAACAACCACTTCCTCAACCAGATGATTTAAATAGTAGAGTGGATGTTTACATACAAAATAAAATAAAAGGAAACTATAATGGGTAAACTTAAACAATCAGACCTTGACAGATTAAAAGAAGAAGGACTTCTTTCTGAGTCTGCTGAGAAAGCATTGAAGAAAACAAATTCTGTATCAAAGAAAACCACTGCACCTAAGAGATTTATAAAGACAAAGAACGGAACATTTGTTTCACCTAGTCTTTATTTTCGTGGAGGTAGAGGACTTGAAGCATCTGAAGAGATGTTAAAGTTTCAATCAGAATACGACAAACTAGTAAATAAATACACAACAACTAATAATAAATAAGGAGAAAGTAATGGCAAAAGCAATAGAAGCTGAGTTTGACCCATCTGCGCAAGTAGCATTTGTTCCTGTAGAAGAAGGTACATACCCTGCTCACATAACTGAATTGACGACCAAAGAAGTAAACACAAGAGCAGGTCAAGCAATCATTGTTAATATGTCTTATACTCTAGCTGACGAAGCTGCTGAGGTTGAACAACCTTTGTACGAGATGGATGGATATAAGCATAGATTAGATGTTAATGGTAGAAAGATACCTATTCTTAAAGATGGAGAACAAGAATACATACTAGGAACACATCTTCCAAAGAAAAAATTCTATGATAATGGTTTCTTTGTATTTACTACTACAGAATCTGCTAATAAGAACAGTAGATACTTTAAGTTACTTGAATCATTAGGAATAGAACTTGAAGAAAACGATAGAGGTATTAAGAAACTTGTTCTTGTAGAAGATGAAGACGTAATAGGATTGCCTGTTTACGTTAAATTAGAAACACATTCTTATGTAACTAGAGACACTAAAGACCTACCTCCTCATGAACAGGAGACTAGAACAGTCTTAAAAGCAAAAGAAGTTACATTGTGGGAAGGTGGAGAAAAGATAAGTCTAGAAGAACTTGAAGATGACGTTCCTTTCTAACAAATAAAAAAATGCCAAGAGATATTGTTTGGAATAACTAACTTATTCTAAGTAATTTTGAGACGAGGGTGGTGTGTATCCAACCCGTATACTCTCCATATATACTCGTCTCTCTCTCGGCATCACCCTCAAATGATAAGGAGAGACAATGAAAGAATCAAGCGCAGTAATAAAACTAACACAATCTGAAATAACTCATACTATAATGGCATTGGTTATGGCTAAACAAGCATCTGCTAATTTAGGTATTGAGTATTATGAAAAAATGTTTAATAGTCTTTGGAAAGATTTTGAAAAGATTAAAAACAGTATAATAGAAGGAGAGAAGAAAATTGAAACCAATAACAAAATGGGAGAAAAAACTAGAAGCAATCCACAAACTTGCGAAGTCTGCGATTAATAATAAAATAAACTGGAAACCATCTAAGGGTTTACTTTATATAAAAGATGTTCCTGTTGGAGAACTTGTTAAAGTTAATAAACAAACAGCAATAATAGTAGAACATACAGAAGTATCAACAGTAGTTCATTGTGTAGAATATGAATCTGAAGATAAACAATTTTATTTAGGTAGACATAGGTGGGCAAATGCAACGGAGGTAAAAACATTATGAATCAAGTAACATCAATAGAACAAGAACTAAGAATAAAAATAGAATCATATGAACACAATTTAAAAAATATTAAATATATATTATCTTCAAAAGATGTAAAGACACACGCTAAAATAAGAAGAATAGAATATATAATAGATTCAATTGAAAATGAGATTGGTAATGAAAAAGATTGCTAAATACAAACAAAGTGAATACGATGCCAGAAAAGCAGATGCTTATATAAAGTATTGCATTAAGTGTTTAAAATGTTGGGAAGTAACAGTTGGTTCAGCTCAACTTAATGGTAAAAAAAGAAGAATAGTTCAATACTATGAAAACTTTGTATCTTATGGTAAAGAAAAAAAAATCTGTAACAATTGTAAAGGAGAGAACAATGACCAAAATGTCATGGATAAGTTATCTATGTGAATCTGAAAATAGAGAAGCTTTGATAGAAGAAGTTGGTGTAGAACTTGCAGATGAGTTTTTGCACGCACATTATGAAATGAGAGATAATAGAGATAACCCTGCATACAATAAATTAAATGAAATTCACGATGAAATGCAGAAGGAGGTTAAACATGAAAAAATGTCCAGCTTGCGGATACACTCCTCTAAGTAAAGGACAAAACATAAGTTTAAAGATTAGAAACTTAATGATAGAGAGAGAAAAGAAAACAATACAATCACTAAATAAAATTGCAAAACTAATTATTGATAATGTTCCTCAAGACGATAGAATGTCTTATTACAAGTTTTTATATGGAATCAAAAATTGCAAGGATGACGTAGTCAGACATTGCATTGAGACATATTATAAAACAAGAGCATTTCAAAGTAATAAAGGATTTGCATATTTAAGAGCAATAATACAAAATCAATTCAAGAATAACGATAAAATACTAGAGAATGAGAGACGAAGACTTGGTTCTGTACCACCAGTAATAGATTAAAAGCTCCTCAAAAATTAATATAGAAAGTATGATTAATGCTTTTCGTATTAATACTCGAGGTGGCCCTTATGTGAGGAGCTTTTATAAAAGGAGAAAAAAATGATAATGTTTGACATATCAGAATGGATAATTAATTTAGTAGTCTTAGGTCTAGGATTAGTATTATGGTGTTTAGCGATACTATTAATAGGAATGATAATTGCCATTAGTAATAAATGGATTAAAGAAAATTTAATTAAACAAAGGAGAAGTAAATGAGATATTATTGGGAAGCGTTGTTTAGCACAGAGTATTTCCCTTATTGGGAATTTACTATGCTTATGATGTTAGCTTTACAATTAAGTTATTTGTGGAGACAACATAGAACAGAGAAAAAAATAGATGTAATAAACGAAACGTTAAATGAAGTTTTAGACGATTTATTAGATTAACATAACAAAGGAGAGAGATATGTTACAAAATGCAAAATTTCCAGTAAAAGAAGTACCAGCTTATTGGGAATCAACTAATAAAAATAAAGGAAATGGCACTAGTGTTAGAGAGATGTCAACAGGATATAAATTCATAGTAAGAGAAGATACTAACAAAGTTCTTAGTTGTATGACCAATTCTTATAAATTAGTAAGAAATGACGATATAATTAAAACTGCTAATCCTCTTATTAAAAAGATGGGTGGAGAAATATCTAAAGTAAATGTATTAAAAGAAGGTTCAAAGACTGTTATGAATTGGACATTTCCAAATAACAAAATAAGAATGTCTAAAGATGATGAGTTAATTCCAGAAATAAATATAGTTAATAGTTATGATGGAAGTCTTGGTCTTAACATACTTGGTGGTGCTTTTAGAATAATATGCTCCAATGGATTAGTAATTGGATTCGTAGCATCTAAATACACTAACAAACATATTAAAACAAACATTGAACTTAATGACCTAGATAGAATCATTGAAGAAACTATTGGTAACACATCAAACATATTTAAAGATGAGTTTCCTATTCTTGCAGAAACTAAGTTTAAAGAAAAACACTTAATTGAGTTTATAAAGTTATTTCCAGAGTATGCAAATACATTGGTTACAAATAAACTAATTATTGAAAATCCTAAAACGTTTTGGGATTTGTTAAATGTAGGTACTAACATTCTTACGCATCACATGAACAGAGAAATGGTCTCAACTCACAACCTTGAAGGCAGACTTTACCCTAAAGTAAAGAAACTAGCACTTAAAGAGGCTGACGTTGCCATCTCTTGATTGGTATGATTGCCCTATAGTTATACCTTATTATGGTGGGAAGTATGAGTTGAGCAGAAAGTTTGTTCCTCTCATACCCCATCATGAAAGATACTTCGAAGTTTTCTCTGGAGGATTGTCCATGTTCTTTCGTAAAACAAAAGTTAAATGGAATGTTCTTAACGATAAAGATAATAATATAGTAAATCTATATATGTGTATTATACATGAATTAGATGAACTTGTTAAACATCTTGAGTGGATGCCTAAATCCAGAGAACTCTTTGAAAACTTTAGGACCGACATAAAAGAAAAGAAACCTATTGATATTCCAGACCCTTACCAAGCTGCAAAGTATTTTTATTGCATACGACATAGTTTCAACAAATTGATTCACACTCCTATGTCAATGGGAAAAGATTGGAAAAGGAATTGGGAAGAAGAGTTTAAGTATTCAAGAATGAAAATCAACGGTTCAACTATTGAGAACTTAGATTTTGGAGCTCTTGTTGATAGATACAAACCCAACAGCAATGATTTTTGGTACTTAGACCCACCATATTTTATTGCAACAGACAAAGGTGATTACTATCAACACAACTTCACTGCTGGAGACCATATAAGATTGAAAGAAAAAGTAGACGAACTAGATTCTAAAGGTGCTAAATTTATGGTCTCATACGACTACAGAGAGGAAGTGTATGAGTTATACAAAAACTACAATGTAATGACCATTGATTTGAAATACATGGGCGCTACGGATGAACATAGAGCAAAGAAAAGAAAAGAGTATTTAATATTAAACTATGAACCTGTCAATCAGACAAGTTTATTTTAAAGGAGGATAGATGAAAGATATAAAAGACGTTCAAGTAAAAGTTATGCCATCTAATGTTGACGCTGAAGAAGCAATGCTTGGTAGCATACTTCAAGGTGGAGATATTGAAATGGAAATAGCAATGGCTTGGATAAGAGAGGACGAAGCACTTTATTCTACAAAGTGTATGAACATATTTCAATGTATGAAAAACTTGTACAATAATAAAGTTCCTATTGATACAATTACATTATCTGATAAGATGCAAGATATGTTTGGATTGAAAGATAGTTTGTACATATTAGATTTACAGGATAAAAGTCCTAGTAAAGTAAAAGTAGAATACTATGCTAAAATTGTATGGGAAAGATACGTTCAAAGAGAGACTGCTAAATCTGCTCAAGACTTACTTAATGCTAGTTATGAAAACTACAATGAAGTAGGTAGAATTATTGAGAACCATAGCAAACTTATTGATGAACTAAGAAACATACAACCTTCCAAAGCAAGAGACATTTCTGATATTATTGAAGAGACTAACGTAGCATTGCAAGAACAATCTAATACAATACAGTTTGGTCTTGGTAAACTTGACAACTTCGCAGGTGGTATGACTCGTAAAGAAATTACTGTATTGGGTGGTAGACCTGGCCATGGTAAAACTACGTTGATGTTGAACATTGTGCGAGGTTTGATTGAACAAGGATACAATGTAATGCTATTCAATCGTGAGATGAGTAATGTAGAAACAATGAAAAAGTTGTACGTCATGGAATCTAGAGACATTACATACTCAATGATTCGTTCTGGAATAACAGATGATAAGAAACCAGCTCTTACTAGTGTGTCTGAATATGTTAAGAATAAGTATGAAAATCTTACAGCATTTGACGACATACGAGGATTAGATGATTGTATTCGTGAAATCAATAAAGGTAAACCCGATGTTATTATTGATGATTACATTCAATTGATTGATGTAGGAATGACAAACAAAGATAGAAGGTTTGAAATTGAGAAGATTGTACAAGATTACAAATGGGCAGTTAAACAAAACAATTGTTCTGCAATTCTTGTATCTCAACTTAATCGTGATATTGAAAAGCGATTCGACCCTAGACCTAGAATGAGTGACTATGCAGAATCTGGTGTAATAGAACAAACAGCAGAGTCAGCAATGTTCGTATTTTATGGATACAACTTTGATAGTGATAAATACAACAGATACAAAAGTGAAGTCATTGTAGCTAAAAGCAGATATGGTACTATTGGAACCTACCCAATGGGATTCAATGGTAACAAATGCAAATTTTACAATGACCATAAAGAGGCGGAACGAGACACAGTTGCGTAAATCTTGTAGGGGATGCTACTATGGCATCGGAGAAAAATGTTATTGGTTTAGAGATGTTGAAGGAACATCCCCTAAAGAGATTCCTGTAAGCGTTTTTGATAAAGGATGTAAACATTATAAAAATACTAATATGGTAGATTCAGAATCAGAACTACTTATATTAATATCAAATAAGTTTGATGGAGAGATACTTAGCGATAAGTATGAAATATATAGAAAACCTTACAAAAAGAAATATGTAAAAAGTTCACATAACTATTCATATAGGAGAGATGCACAATGAAAACAATAATAGGTATAGACCCTGGCGCTAGTGGGGCTATTACTTTTACTAACTCAGAGAATAAAAAACTTTATATTCACAAATGTCATCCAAGCATATCTGGTAGAGCAGTTATAGTAGAAATGGCTAAAAGTGCTTTTAAAGGAGATGATATAGTAGCATACATAGAAAAAGTACACGCTATGCCACATGATGGTAGAAGTTCTCTGTTTAAGTTTGGAGTAAACTACGGAGTTTGGCTTGGTATACTTGCTTCTAAGCAAATACCGACAGTAGAAGTATCACCACAAAAGTGGATGAATTTTTGGAAAGAATATCATGGAGTAGGATTACCAAAAAAAAAGAAAGAAAGAAAGAATGTTCTAAAGGATTTTGCTTCAGTATATCTTGACGAGAATAAGAAAGCTACACTATGGAACGCAGATAGTATATTAATAACAATGTATGGAATATACATGGAAAAGGAGAAAGAAAATGGAATGTAAAGATAGTATAGACGTATGGATTAAAACTTGTAGTAGTTTAAAAGACACTATAAAATTAGCAGTAAAAAAAAATGATTCAGATTTTATTATTGAATTGTTAGAAAAATTTAGAGAAGCAACTGAACAATTAGAAACGTTAATTAAAATGAGTAAAAAAGAAAGATTTACAGCATAATCTCCTTATGCTGACTAGAGGATAAGGGGGCAGATTATTTACGTTTGCCCTCTTTTTCCATATGCAATAATGAATTTTTTAATCCCAATGGTAAATTTCCATATTTTTTTCTTGATTTAGATTTTTTTTCTAATTTTTCAAAATAATATTCTGGAGCTATTTCTTTTAACAAAGGTTTAATATCTTTTATAAATGTTCTTTCATCTTTCTTTTTAGGAAAAACTGTAACTTCTTGAGCAGCGGCAGAAAAAGGGCCATAAGGAGTTTTTACCGACATTGGTATCCATCTATCAACAGTTCTACCAGCAAATTGATTAAATAATTTTATTTGTTGCATTGCAATATCTAAATTATCATCATCAGTAGCTTCTCCAACTGAAAAAGCTAAGTTATTAATATACTCATTGTCAGCATTGATTAATTCTGTCATTACCCCTACATCTATTAAAGTTCCAACAGTAGGCCCTAACTTTGAAGTGACAATTCCTTTTCCGTAAAATTGCGTATTTAATCTTTCTCTGTCTTCTTCGTCATCCAAATCTGAAAACAACAACATCCAAATATCTTCTAAAGTTTCTTTAGCCGTATGTTCTACTAATGTTTGATTATACCCACTTATATAACTTATTAAAGCAGGGCCTAAAAAATAAGCCATAGTCATATTCATAGTTTTATGAACACCCTTAGCGTCTTTTAACCATTCTGAAAATTTTGTTTTTTCTTTCTTTAAAACTTGCTTATCATAATAAGCTTCTTTAACTATAGAATAATTTCTTTCTAAAAATTCCATACCATAATGTTGAAATTGAAAAACAAATTGACCTATTCCTTCTTTCATGTTTTTTGCTTTAGCATAAGATTCATAATCAAAATGATTTAATATAACCATGTTTTTAGCATATGCTTTAGCATATCTTCTTTTATTTTCTAAAACACTACCTTTTAATTTTCCATTATCAATTTGATTTTGTATATATCTATCAAATCTTGGACTTTCATCCATTACTTTATTAATTTGACCAAATGCTATTTTAGCAGTGAATTTTCTATTGGCATTTTCTACTCCTCTATGAAAAACAGAACTTTTCTGGGCTAAATAACTCATTCCACTTGAAAATATCTTTGAACCTTTATAAACAAAATTTTCTTCATCAGAATATTCAATTTGTCCTTTGTCATTCATTTTTCTAATTCTAATCTGTTCTGCGCTTTTACCTTTAATACTAGATTCAATAGCAGCTTCGGAAGTGTCCATATATAAATTAGATTCTTTTAAAAAAACATCTATATCAAATCTTAATTGATTTTCTTTTAAATATTTATAAGATTGATACATTGCAGTAGGCCCAAATGTAAAAAAATTCATAAGTACCTGAGTATAATTTCTTACAGCGGACCTAGGACTAAATCCTAATTTATTAAAAAATTGATAAGACAATAATGCTTGTTTTATTTCTTTGGTAGCACCACTAACATCTGTAGTTCCATTCATTGAACCGTATAAACTTTCTATTGTATTTACAATTTTAAGAGAATAATCAGATTCTTTAGTATCTCCATACATTTTTCTAGCTAAATCCAATGAATTAAAATGAGAATTTGTTAAAAAAGCATTTGTATTAAATTTATTTACTTGTTGTATATAAGAACTAACTACGTCTATAAAGTTTCTATTGTAATCATAATTAGTTCCTTGAGTTCTGGATTTTCCAAAAGAAGGTATAGCATCATTTAAATTATCAATAATGTCATCAATATCTAAAGAATCATGTTTACCATCAATTTGAGATGTTTCCATTTTATCAAAATGTGGCATTAAGTTTTCCATAAATTTTATATTTAATTCATTTGTATAATGAGGAAAATAACCTTCGCTGTATCTAGGCATTAATTTTGATTTTAAATTATTTTCTAATTCTTCTAATTTTTCAATTGTAAATCTAGAACCTTTTTTATTTTCTATTTTTTTAATTATAGTTTGTATTTTTTTTTCTATTCCCAATCTTAATGTTTTATAGGAATTATCCATTAATTTATTATAATCAATAACTGCTGGTAATATAGAATCGTCTATACCTACTCTTTTAAAATAATCATTACTTTCTTTATCGTTTAATCTTACTAATTTTTTTCCAGATTCATAATCTTGAACTCTTTTAATTGCTTCTTTATCCCCATTATCTGCTAGTGTTTTTTCATCTTGAAATTTTAAATCAATAGCTTCTGGTACTGTTTTTTCAATAATTTTTATAAAATCAACAAAAGAATTAACTACTCCACCTTTTTCAAATTCTTTTAATTTATTATTTGTTTCTTCTATTAAATTACTATCTTTAGAATCAAGAGCTTTTATATAATCCAATTGCAATCTTCTATGTTCTTTTAATCCTTTATTAAATTTTCTTTTTCCAAGTATTGTGTCTAAACCAGCAGATGCTTTTATTTTATCAACAATATCTAAAAATTCTTTACTTGATTTATACTGCCTTAAAGAATCGTTGTTTACAACATCCCTAATACCTTTTAATGTTTCTGATAAAACAGGGTCTTTTTTCCCAAGAATAGTACCAGTCATAAATCCTTCTAATGATTCAAAACTTGTTAATTTTCCTTTTTTTACATTTTCAACATATTTACTTAAATCAACTTTAAATGCTTCAATAGAACCTAATCCTAAAAATTGTCTAGTTTTTTTAGAACCTAAAAGCATAGCTCCTTCTATTGGTATATTAAACCTTGCTTCAAACATTGATATAGCAGCTTGATAAGGCATTTTAATATTATCAATTGTATCTTGATTTTTAGCCCAATCGTCTATCCCATCCAACAATCTAGATGTTAATGGATTTTTTACATCATTGCAATTTACAGGCAATCTCTCATCTCCTTTAATGTTCTAATTGTTTCAAATCCAGAATCTCTAACAGGATTTTCTCTAACGGTTCTATTTAATTCATCTTTCATTTCTCTCATGTTTTTCAACATAGATATTAATTTTTCATTTGTTTTAACAAGTTTAGGTTTAAATTTAAAAAATTTATTTCCTAAGTATCTTTCATTGTCTAAAAGATTGCTAGGTTTTCCATCAACTCCTACAACATTATATATATTATTTTTACTTAATTTTCTAAATCCTTCATCTAAGTCTAATCTTTTTTTCATATATCTTATTGGATTAATATAATCATTTCTCGCTGAAAATTCATCTAAGTCATTTAATTCTTGAACAAATTTAATAAAATCTTCATTTGTTTTATCGGTATAACTTTCAACAAAATCTCTATAAATTTCTATTGTAGATTTATTAATAGTTGATAATGGGTCAGATGCTAATAATTGAGCAGACCAACTAAAATCATTATTTGTATTTAATCTTTTTTCCATTCCCTTATCAAAACCCATTAATTTATATCTATCTACTAAAGGATTAGTTAAATCCATTAATTCTGTATCTTTTTCAAAAAATCTTCTATAATGTTCATTGGCTTGCAATAACTCTCTTAAATGAATATTTGATTCTGCTTGCAAAGAATAACTAGTGTCAAATAATTCGTCTTGTTTCAACATTGCATATAAATTTTTATCACCCTTAGCCATTGCTGTTAATAATTGTATTCCATGCGAATACCTCTTTGATTCTTTATATGGAATAGCAACAGGTCTATTATTAAAAATACCTATAGAATCTCTGTCTCTTATTGGTTCCATATATGCATAAAGAAAATTAATCCCATGTTTATTTATTTTATTAATTAAATATTTTTGTCTTAATTCCCAAACATTACTAATTCCAATTTTATGTTGTTGAATAAAATCAAACATTCTTTTATCTTGTAGAATAGTATTTTTATTATTTGGAAGTATTTCATCTAATAATGTATTACCTCCAAGAACTTTAGCGTTAAAATCTTTTACAGATTGCAAATCTTTTCTTGCATCGCTATCTTTGTCTCCCAATGTTTCAGTCCAATTGTCGTATTGAGGGCTTAGTTTTTTTAAAAAAGAATCTAAAGCATGTTTGTGAATTACAGATTTTACAATTCCACTATCTTCAATAGATACATATTTTTTATATTCTAATTTTCTTGGGTCAATTTTTTGAATATTTTTTCCATATTCATCTTTAACTTTTTGTTGAAATTTATTTATAACATAATCTAATGCTTTTATTTTATGATTTTTCCATCTCCATCCATAAGAACTTTTTTTAATAAAATCTTTTTTCTTAGATAGTCTTTTAATAGTAGATATATATGAATTGAATTTTTTTGTATCTTGAACTACTTTTTTTGCTTTTTTATCAACAGCTTGTTCAATTTGACCATCAATACTAGTCATGAAATTATTTAAATTTGTTTTTGTAACGTCTTTGTAATCACCGTCACCATCAGCAACATCACCTAAAAATGAATTAAACCAATTGTCAACTTGAGTATATGTTTCTATATCTAAATTGTATTGCTTTTTATCTTCCATAAATTCACTTTTAGCAATTGTAACAGCCATTCTATCTAAATAACTACCTCCATTTCCATCGTATATATCTTGAACATTGGATTGTATAGATTCAAATGCTTTGTTATCAGAATCTAATAT
>Ga0208919_1000681_pt1 | contig 21597 bp, 19 predicted proteins | sample 4_EtaG_FD_184076 | JGI IMG/M metagenome (GOLD analysis project Ga0208919, IMG submission 184076) | Marine viral communities from the Subarctic Pacific Ocean - 4_ETSP_OMZ_AT15127 metaG (SPAdes) (version 3) | ecosystem: Environmental > Aquatic > Marine > Oceanic | place: Pacific Ocean | collected...
ATTCTGGATCCAATAGATCTGGATCTGTTACTATTAATGATCTAAGATCAGATAATGGTCTATCTACTGTGTTAGTATTTAACACTCCATCATCTATTGCTTTTTTGACTGCTTTTGCCGCAAGACCACCTAAACCAGATGTAGAAGTATCTCCGGGATCTTGCCCTGGTATAGCTGTAGCTTCTTTTTCAAATATAGACATTATGCTAATCCTCTTTGTCTAAGTCTTAAAATTTTTTCATCTTCTCTTAACAAAGCATTTTCTACTTCAGTCAACCCTTGATTTGTAGTGGTGTTCGCTGGTGCTTGAGCAAATAGGTTAGGGTTTACGTTTGCTGTGTTAAGTATACCTGTGGGCGCTTTTGAGGTATCACCAGTAATGCTTTTTGTATCTTGTGTTTCTTCTTTAGGGACATTATCAAACATGTTAAAGTCTTCTAAATTTTTTAATGTTCCTTCAATTCCATCTGTTATTTGATCTAAACTCATTAACTCTATATTTTCTTTCATTAATTTAAGTTCATTTTCTTCTTGTTTAGTTTTGCTTTCACTAATCATTGCATCCATTAATTTTAAAGAAATAACTTTTATCTGATTTGCAGGAGTGTTAGGGTCAAAAATTTTTGTAACCTCGTCTAATTTTTTAGGATCAGATAAAAATTTAGATGTTTTTCTTGCTAAATAGATGAGTGCAGATCCTATTACTGGATCTGAAGTTACACCAACTACCCCAATGGCACCTCCAACAATTGATCTAGTCCCCCCTAAAACAGCCCTTCTTGCAACAAAAGATGAAACATCAGGAATTTTTAAACCTGAATGATTTTTAGCTACAGCAAAAAAATCATCTAAATTTTTTAAAGTTAATTTAGATCCTTTCAACATTGTCTCTAACATCTCTCTTCCAGCCTCTGTTGTTAGACCCAAGTTTTTTTCAAATTTGTATGCATCAAAAACTAAACCTGCTTCTTCCTTACCGGCTGAAAACAAAGAATTGTCATATGCTTTTTGTAATTTTGATCTAACAAACTTTTTAAATTGTTTTTCACCAATTAAAGATTTTAAATTAGCAAATACCTCTGGACTTGCTTTTCTACTTAATAGAGCCTCTGCTAATTCCTCTGCAGTAATAGACCCTGGTTTTTCAAAACCAGCAGAAAAAATATTCTTATCGACTTGTTTAAATTGAGACGTTGGAGGTGATTTAAAAGTTTGCTTACCAGGTATTGGTTTTAATGTTACCCCTTCTTTTTTAGCTGCATCTTTTAGAGCTTTTGTTATAATAGAATTTTCCAAACCATTTGCATATACTTTATCTGCAAATTTTAATTTTTCTGCTATATCAGATAAAATTTTATCATCTATCTTAGCTCTTTTAGATTTACCCATAGGGTAAACTTTTGTAAGCAAATTATCTCTATAAGATTTTTTTGTTAATAATCTTAGATCTTTTTCTAAGGCAGATTTAATGCCAGTTAAAACTTTAACATTACCAGGATTAGTTGCTCCTGCTAATTTAATATAATATTTAACACCGTCTATTAAAGATTTATATTGTGTTGCATCTATATAATCTGGATAGTTTTTACCTTTTTTTGCAAATTTATATAGTGTATCTCTATTTCTAGGACCAAATACTTTTTCACCTGTCTTTAAAGTTATAACTCCATCATCAACTAATTTTGTAAAAGATGCTAAAGAGTTCTTAAAATTTTGTGTAGATATAATTGGAACCTTACCTAATTTATCTACTGACTTATAAAAATCATCATAAAAAAAACTTGATATGACTCTAAATTCATCAAAGGTAGATTTAGATGCTTTTGTCATGTCTATGCCTAGCTTTGTTAAACTTACATTAGGACCAAAAGTATTTAAAGTATCAACTGCTTTATTATTTAAAAAGGTAGCTTTTTTAGCTGTGGCTTGTTTAATTGGATTTCCAATAAAAGGAAACACACCAATTACAGTTCCATACCCTCTTGATATCATATTACCAGCATCACTTAAACTTAAAGGGAAGTTTAATCTTTTAGCTGAATTATATAACGAGTCATCTGCTTTACCAAAGATAAGTCTTTTTGTTGCTGTAAATAATCCAGGGACTTTTGCAAAAAAACTTTGTAGTACAGCCTCTCTTTGAAAATCTCCCTTTAGTTTTCCAACTTGGGTTGTAAAATCTGTGGGTTCATCTGTTATAAAACTTTGCATTATATCATATAACTGACCACCAGCGGAAGCACCTGCCACTCCACCCGCAACTGTTCCTGGAAGACCAAAAACCGTTCCAGGCACTGATCCAAAAACAGCGCCGGTTGCTTCAAAAACAGGTCTACTTAAAAGTATTTTATCTAAACCTTCAGCTTGTTCCGTTTTGTTTGAGTCAGTCTCTATTAGTTCAGGAATTATTGTTTCAGCTTCTAAACCTTTTTCCACGTCACCTATATCCGGTGTCACTTTACTAGTGTCGACCTCCTCTGTCTCCGTGGTGTCTGTGGTATCTGTTGTTGCGCCTAAAGCTTTTATAATAGCTTCCTGCTCCTGTGCTGTAGGAGTATCTCCTTGAATTTCTATTTCACCTAAACCCTCTATGATAACTGTGCCCATGATTATTTCTCCACGAGTGTAGGTACACCATTAACGATCTCAACTTTAAATTTTTTTGGCTCCGTTAAAGTTTTTCCTAACAATCTATTTTGATCATCTATATAAGTTTTAAATTGTTTTCTTATTTCTTTTAATTTTTCTCTAACCGCATCAGATCCTTTTAAACCAGTAAGATTAATTGCAGCTTTAGCCTCATTTAACATTTGATTAGTTATTCTTGTATTAGGATTCATAACTCTTGCAAATGCAGGAACAAGTATATCTTCTAAAGCTTCTAATCTCGCAGTATTCGTATTAAGAAGAAGTTCTTCGCCACCAAATTGTGTAATAGGTCCACTTAAATCTATGTTTAAATCTTTACCTAAACTCAATGTATCAAAAGCAAATTTTCTAATTGCACCTATACCTCCTGATAAAGTAGGGTCTTCTGCAAGTATCTGATCTATTGTGTCAAGATTTTTTAATTGTCTTGAGACAAAATTTGTTTGATTTATAATTTTATCTCTCTCACCTTTTCCTTGAATTTGATCGCCAGGAAGAATATTTTGTATTGTTGTTCCACCGCCACCAATTACAAATACTTTATTAAAGTTGTTAGATCTAGGATCTTCATCTATTTGATAAGCCTTACCTTCTTCATAAGCTGGTCCTAATCTTTCTTTTGCTTCAGCTGCAGTTAAAGTTCTAAACCCTTTTTTAGGTGCTATATCTTTAAACAATAAAGATGCCATAGCTGCTTTATACTCATCAGTTCCAGGTGGAAATCCAGCTGCTATTAATTTCTTTTCTAAATCTGTTCTTGTATCTTTAGTTGGTTTAAGAGCCTGTCCCAAGACTGTTGATACAGCTGCCTGATCTCTTTTAGCAGCAAGCGCTCTTCTCTTGTCATCCTCAGATACAAATTTTTTATATCCTACACCTAGAGCATCTATTATAGGTGCACCTGATGCAAGAGCAAGGCCAATCTCACCAATAGGTAATCTTGTTTTAGGTAGAGGTGCAAATTGATTTTGTAATTCTCTTAACAAATTTACATTAGATCTTATTTCATCCTCAGTCATGTTACCAAACATGCCTGTGCTATAGTTTCTTCTATCAACTAATCCAGACATGATACCTGTATTAGTAGACCCGCCTCTTCTAAACATTGGTCTTTTTAATATTCTACTCATTATGTGGTTCTTCTACCTCCAAAGATTCTGCCATAGATATCAGCACCTGCTAACCCGACACCTAGTGCTTGCATCAAAGGACTAGGTCCTGCTGCTGGAGCTTCAGTTGGTATAAGTTGAACTGTACCAGCTCCAGGTGTTAATCCTGATATACCTTGACCAAACATACTTAATCTTCTTCTTGGATCTTCTACTGCCATCGCTGCTGCTTGTCTCTGTGCATCTAACACTGCTTGAGTTTGTGCTTGTTGTTGTGCACCTAATGTGCCAAGACCAGAGATCTGTGCTCTAGCGAAGTCTTGTGCTGTACCACCCAGACCTGATTGAAGTTGAGCAATACCCATTTGATTTGCAAGGTCTTGCTGTCTTGCAGTGGCTGCTTGTTGGAAACCTCTTTGTCTTAAGTCTGCTAATACTCTCGCTCTGTTAGCGTCACTTGTCGCCTGATACTCGGCTCTTTGCACACCTTCACGGCCACCACCAAATGCACCTGGCACACCTAGTGTTTGCGCTGCTAATTGATTCTGTCTCATCTGAGCTTGTTTATCAAACTCTGCAAGAGTTGTATCTATAACCTGTTGTTGAAAAGGTGATGTGTATGCAGTTTGTTGTGCTGCTGTCATAGGTCCTGTTAACCCTGCCGCTGCATCTGCTGCAGTGCCTGCTTTTGTTAAGAATGGTTGAAACGCTCCAAGTCCTTTTGTTGGATCAACTGCTTGTTGATACGCTGCAGCTTGTAATGGATCTTGTGCTGCAACTTGCGGTGCAAGCTCTGCCATACCAGCTTTTGTAATTCCAAACTGTTGTGCCTGTGCTTGTCTATTTGCAAACTGCTCTGCTGTCTCACCTGGTTGTTGTTGAACAGCTGTAGTGATTGTTGGTATACCAGCTTGTCTAGATAAATCTGTTAAAAATGTTTTCTGTGCTGCTTCTACAAACTCTGGTGGTAATGTTCTCTGTTCTGTAACACCACCTGTTTGATAACCTATTCTGCCACCTTTAGCTTCTTTGATCCTAAATATATTAGCACCCTCTCCTGTAGTGGTATCCATCATCATAGATTTAGGTGGTAAATTTCTTATTCCACCTGCAGGACCCATTCTATCTTTGTTAAGTAGATAACCATATTTCTGAATAATTCTATAATAAGAGTTTGCAGCTTTAGATAAACCAGTTCCCTCTGTTTTATCAAAAGATCTATTAATGTCATTTACAATTTTCATTTTTTCATCTTCATCATCTATATCTAATGCCGCATCTATTACTTTCATAGCTTGATCGTATAAAGATGGTAGTATTCTTTTAGCTTCTATTTCTTCAGCTTTTCTCATATCATCACCACCGATAATAAAAACTTCATTTAAATCTGCTCTAGTGCTAGCTTCCTTAGGCATCATATAATCTCTACCACCGCCACCTGCTCTGTTTAAAAATAAATCTTTAAAAAAATTTGGTTGATCATCAGAGCTTTGTGGCTTTGCTCTTCCTAATAATGTAGCGATATTTTGACCTGCTCCTTTGACTGCTCCGGCTACTCCTCCTAATAAAGATCCTAGACCTGATTTTTTTTCTTCTGCCATTATACTACTCTTTTCTCTAATTTTTTCATTGTATCATACATCCTTTGTGCTCCCTTTTCAATGCTGCCGTTGCCTGCTCCTCGAACCGCGTCTGCAGTAAATACAAACTCGTTCTTAGATAACATAGCTGGTACGTCATCTGCTTTTTCTTTAATACCTACAGGCACAAATCCACCTTTGTCTCGATAGTCTCGTTCCATAACTCCAGCTTTATTTGTTCTCATGATACCTGTTGGCATGCTACCCATAGCATTTTTCTTTCTACCAGTTTCATTTGGATCTGGATTCTCATTGTTGAATTCTCTAGATAATTTAACATATTCTTCTAAATTTAAATCTTTTACCTCTAATCCATAATTAGCTTTTAACCATTTCATGAACCCAGTGCCACCTTCTTCAAGTCTTATCCTACCGCCTGTTTTCATAAATTGATTTCTACCAGCGTAATATCTTCCTCTTGTAGTATTATAAATTGGATTTGCTTTTAAAAAACTAGCTACGTTAGAAGGACTCATTGTATAAACAGGATCTAAATTTGACCCTGCACCAGATGTAGAACCACCGCTAGAAGGTGAAAAGGTCATAGATGGAGATAGATCTAATAGTTTTTGATCTAATTCTGCTAATGTTTCATTACCAGTTAATTTTGCAAACTCAGCAGGATAATCATTTTGAAAAACTCTTAATAAATCTTGATAAGCTATTCTGCCTGCTCCAATATCTACTTCTCTACCATCAGCAAAACTACCAAATTTTTTTTCGTCAGCAAAAAATTGTTCCGCTTGTTGATCTAACATTGTATTAATTCTTTTATCTAATTTATCTTTTTCAGCTTGTGGTAAAGCGTCAAATTTTTTTTCTAAAGCTAAAAAATCTTGCTCTGGTAGTTCACTTAATTGAAAAGCGTTTAACCCAGAAAACAATTGTAAAGGATCTGTCATACCTGGGCCTGCTGGGCCAATACCAAGCGACGGCATTAGACGTGATTGAAACCCAATACCGTCTTCTATCATTGTATTAATTCCTTTTGGTTTAATTATATCCGAACGAGACAAACCTAATGATTCTAAATATTTATTAAAAGCACCTGACTCTACACCACCACTAAATGTAATAGGTGTTCCACCTGGTAATACTCCTTCAACTATTGCCATAGTTCCCGTACCTTGCATTAGTTCTGGATTCTGTTCTTTAAATTTTGCAAAACCCTCAAGTATGTCTTGATCTCTTCTAGGTTGCACAGGTAAAGTGGGCATTATAGGCATTATTAGTTCATCTATTGGTGTGTCTGGATCTGGTTCTACGGGTAGTTTTCTAAAAATCATATCATCTGCTGGTCCACCTGGTTGAATTCCACCCTCTACTGGTTCTACACCTCTTCTAACCTCTGTAGGCGGTTCCATAGGTAAAACTCTTTCAATAATATTATCTGGTCTACCTGGTCTACCTGTACCTGGTCTACCTGGTTGATCTGGCATTACTGGTAATATAGGTTGAACGTCTCCACCTGGAGGTTGAACTGGTTTAGATATTGGTAAATCAGGTTTTTCTATTTTTATAGGCGCTGCTTTAGGTGCAGGTTTAACTACAGGCTCTACGTAACCTGGTATATTCGCTCTTGCTTGTCTAAATTGTTGCGCAACTGCAGCTTGGTTAGCTAAATTACGTCTTATGTTTTCTGCTAATGTATTAGCCATGGTGATACCACCAGTTTGATAACTAACTCTACCGCCGTCTCTAACATTAACTCTGTCAATAAATTCTTGTTTTTGTTCATCAGTCATAGAGGAATATTCTTTATCAAACTTAAAATAATTATCAAAATATCCCTTCATTTTTTTACCAACATTTTCTTTTCTTCTAGCCATGTACTCTTCATAAGTTTCACTTTCTTGTTGAGGTGGCTCTTCTGCTAAGAATGCTTGATAAATATAAGTCGCTGCCCCACTTACACCGCCAACTAATATCTGTTGTTGAACTATATTTGGTAAGTCTTTTAATATTGGCACATCTTTAAATAATCCAGTTGCATCTCTTATTGATTTAAAACCAACATCTTTTTTAGTATCGCTAGTAATTTTTTCAATAAAGTCTGTATCTTTTTTTTCTCCAGGTTTAAAAAAATCTTGAACAGCAGTTGTTCTATCAGGGCTTAATGGAGATGTAAAACCACCTCTTATTCCACCACCCATAATATCTGTTGCTCCACCTAAAGCTCTTGCTCCTGCTCCAAATGCAGTAGTAGCGAGCCCTTGTTTAAATGCGTCAGACAAACTACCTCTTTGATCAAATCGACCTATACCTCTCATCAATCCTGCGATCGCTGGATTAAATGGTGCAACAAACGGTGCAGCTTTAACTGCAATGTTAGCTATCTCATTTGGTATAAGTTTTCTAAATCGTTCTTTTATTTTACTACCAAGGCCATACTTTTCTCTTGGAACTACATTTGTAATCCCGCCTTTATTACGCAACTGTCTTGGCATTTTTGCTCTATTAATCATATATGTTAAATGTTGTTTATTTTAAAAAGGCAGGAATTTAACCTGAATTTACAGTATTACTCGTTTTTTACAAGTAAATCAAGACTATGTTGTAACCTCTCTAGGCTTAGTTTCTAAAGCTGAAAGCACCACATGTAGTCTATTTGCTGTAGCTGCAGTCACTTTTAATACTTCACTTTCCTGTAATACTAAAGGTGCTGATAATAATTCTGATGTACCATTGGCAGATATAGATTTTGTTTTAAATAGGCTAAACACATTATCACTAGTGTCAGTAATAGTCACCGTAATAGTATCACCGCTACCAGAGTCATCTGACACTAATATTGACTTAACTATAGATGTAGAAAAACTAGGCACTGTATATAATACTGTAGCTGACGTAGAGGTTAAATCTACTTTTTTATTTACAAATGAATTAGCCAAAGAAAAAAGCCTCCGTCTCCGCTTCGTCTTTTAAATCTTGTTGATATGTCGTGTTTAACTTTTGCACAATACTATCTACATCTCTAACAAAAGATTGTTGCACTTGTTGATCATAATCTTCTAAAGGTTGTGTTAATGCTTGAACTATTTTTGCCATTATCTTCTACCATCTGGTTGATAGTCTATTCTAAAAGTTCCAACTTTCCAAAATTGACTCGTGCTGGTGTTATCTATTTTTAAAGATATTTGTCTAGATCTTGCACGTGTATCTATTTTTTGTGTGCTACTATTTATAGTAAACGGACCTAATGTAGAACTAGCTTGAGAGTCGTTTGGAAAATCTCTTAAATTTAATGTAACTCTTGCATCGCCTGTTTGTGCAAGAAAATCTGGTAATACTCTTCTTATTTTCATCATAAATTCACCATCACCTGCTAAACCTTGTTGACCAATATCAAAATCTCCAGATTCAATTGATGCAGTAATTGCTGTAGTTGCACCTTCTCTTACTTGATCTAATCCTTTTTCATGTTCATAATAATAACTAACACCATCAGTATTACCTTGAACAAATGTAGAAGAACCAGATGTGCCGTTTGTACTTGTGTCATATTCTGTTGCATGTGGTTTACCAAATACAGCTGAGTCTTGCCACGCAGTTCTTGCTAATGTACCGACAGTCCATACTGGTCGCTCGGGACTTGAGTCTAAGTAATTATACGCTACCATTCTATTTACCGTTCCAGAACCTTCGTTTGGATAAAACCATATCACTTCACCAAACAAATTATTAAGTCCTGCATTAATGTGTTGCTTTGGTATTGTATTAATATCATCAAATACATGGTCCTCAACTAAACATGGCAGTGATTCTAGTTTACCAGTATATCTAAAGAAACCATTTTCTGACATCCAATACGCTGTACCATCAACTTCAACAGCTGCGTTTTGTCCAATTAATCCACAGTTTGTACCAACTTGTTGAAAAGAAAACGTAAATGGTGGACCAACAAAACGCATAATAAATAACGCGGTATCTGTCCAAACATAAATTGCATCACGACCTCTGATTGCTCCTACAATCTTAGATCCATCTGCAAGTCTTTGTGTACCAGCAGTATTTGTTGCACTTGGTGTGTATGTGTTAATATCTTCTTGAGAAGAAAATCTTACAAACATAGGATCTTGCGTAGTTGAAGTTCCTATTGTTGTTTCTGTTCCAAAAAATACTAAGTGTCTATCTGGTGTAGATACTAAACTAAATGCAGAAGCTGTTGGTGCGCCTGATATAATTGTTGCTCTAGTAGATGTTGCATCTGTAGGATTTGAATTCCACTCAAATGACTCTCCACCGTTTATGGTTGCAATTAATTTATTACCAAAATTATCTAATGACCATAAACCCGGTGCTGTTACAATATCTCCAGATGCTGCAGCGTTCCACGCAAAAAAGTTTGATGCATCAGTAACAGTTGCACCAGAGCTATGTGTTGCAGCTGTTGTACCATTAGCACCCCTAGTTAAACCAGTTAAAGTTCCACCACTATTTCCTGTATATGTAATTAGTTCTGTTCCTATTTGAACTGTTCCAGATGATCCGAAAGAACTAGAACTTGCCATTGTTAATGATGTTACACTTGCGTTAATTCCTGATGATAGTGTTGATGTAAACTGTCCTTGGGCCTGACCACCCCATGATCCAAGACCCCAACCAGTAGATGCAGTTTCTACAGCGGGTCCTACAGGATAATAGTGTCTAACTCTTATACCGCCAGATGTAGTTGCACCTGATCCAGATTCATTAGAACCCATAGTAATTGTTAATGTAGTATCAGTTGGAACTGATGTAACCATAAATTTTACATCATTAAAATCACCAGATGCAAAATTAGAATTTGTAATAGATGAAAAGTTATCTAATAAAATAATATCACCTTTTCCTATATTGTGTGCAGAAGAAAAAGTTAGTGTTACAGCTGCAGATCCGTTTGTTGTAGAAAATGCACTTGTTAAAGTTGTTGTAGTTTTGATTGGATGTACATCATAAAAGATACCACCAGAATATGCATATAAAATACTACTAGTCCCTAACGCTGCGTACTTAATACCAGATGTATTTACAAAATGATGAATAGCTGTATTACGACCTGTCATTTCAACAGATCCCAATTGTGCCCAACCACCTATTTTTTCAGGTGATCCGTATCTAAACCTAACATTATCACCATTAACCCATTGACCTTCACCACCTGTAGCAGTGACTTGTTTATTAAACCCTGGTGCAAATTTTAATTTTTGTAACATACAAAATCCTTAATAATTAGGCAGGAGATGGTGTGGTGGAGATCTCCCGCCAAATTATTATATACAACATTATTCAGGTACTTTAAAGCCTTTATACCAAGCAGGCAACCCTAAAAAAGGTCTTGTATCATATTGATTTTGTTTAGCTGTCTTTGAATTCATTTTATTATAATGTAAAAATACTTGTCCACAATCTTTACCTTTAAATTCTTCTCTCCAATGTTCTAAATCACAACCAGAATAAATCAACATATCACCTGGTTCTAAATCTATTTTAATACCAGCTTGATTTGTTTTACCTGTTGGATCTAAATATATTGGCCATGGATCTCCTCCTAAATTCAATGTGGTGGATATTTCACAAGAATATCTATCTTTGTGTCTAGCTAATACATCACCTTTTTTATAAATTCTAGCGTAAGAATATGTCTCAGATAGTTTTAATCCTGTGTGTTTTTCCATAACAGGTTTTACTTGTTCTAATAAAGTTTCCATTACTATATCACTATAGTGTGAATATGTATTAGGAACTTGTTCATCATTCCATACACCAAAATATTCTGTAAATGGTGATATAAATTTTTTATCAAATAAAAATCTTGCGACTTCTCTTTTGTTTAAAAAATATTTAAAACAGAAATCTGCTATTTCTTTTGATACGGCAGATTTTAAAATACTATATTTATTTTTTTGGAACGCCGATTTTTTTAATAACATTTTTTCCTTTCAGTTGCATTTTAGATTTTATAAAATTATCTATAAAGTTAGGTTTATTTTTTACAGAACCATTTTCTAAAATGGTTTTTATTACAGCTTTTTTCATGTCTTTATTTTGCATTTAAAACATCATTAGGTATTGCTTGACAGTTCCAATGTATAAATCTAAATGGTTCATATCCCATGTCAACAGAATATTGATGAGGCATGTATGATGGAAAAAACATCATTCTTCCTGGTTTAATTTGATAATTAATTTTTGAAGATGCGTGTGTTATTTTAGATTTATCTTTTTCTGGTAAAAGATTCATAACATTACCAGGTCTTGGATCTTCAAATAATGGCATAGAAGTAGCCTCACTTGCTTTTAAAAAATAAAATCCAGATATATGTCCGTTCCAGTGTGTATGTAATGTATGGTGTCCTCCACCTTTCTTAGCAAATTCCTGCACCCACATTTCTGTTACAAATAAAGAATAATTTGTTAAATCAAAACCCATTTCACCTAATAAATTATATGAGGTAGCCCCTATATAATTTTGTAAATTTTTAAATTTTGGATCACCTATTAATGTTGTTGAATGAAATACATGACCCATATCTTCTTTATTTCCAAATTTTTTATTTCTACTATCTATTGCTTCTTTTAAATTTTTCTTCGATGCTTCAATATAAGAATCTGATGCTTTATTTAATTTATTTACAAACTTAGGTTGGTCTGCCCACCATATAGGACATTTAAAATATTCCTCTAAATTTAATTTTTTTGGAAAAGTCATGCTCATTTATATGGCCATCCCAGATTCCAAATTACCAAACTATGCCTTGAACCTTTTTTAACTGGACATACTCTGTGCCAAACAAAACCAGGAAATACAACTAAAGATCCTTTTGGTAATATTTCTTTACACTTATATATATTTGGTTTTTTATCTGGATCATTATTTCTAAGATCAAATTCTAATTCACCACCTGTATATTCTTTTGGATCTGACAATGTAACCGTTACAGATAATTTTCTAATTTTACCATGATCTGGAGCATTACGGTTTTCTCTCATGTAAGGTTTATCCCAACCATCACAATGCCAATCATAAAATTGTCCTTTTTCATATTTTGTAAATTGACATGCTTCAGACCAACTCCATTCAAAATTCCAACCTGCGTTTACGTTTGCTAAATTAATATATGGTTGTATTTCTTTATAAATCCATCTGTCATCCATCCAAACAACATTAGAATCTCTTTTCTTTTTTAAGTCTTTAACTTCTGTTTGATTTAATTTTTTGTTACCATATCCTCCAGTAACTGCCATTTGATCTTGTAGTGATTTTCCATATCGTACAATGTCATCACAAATACGTTCAGGTATTACACTTTGAAAATACCAATAATAATTTGTTAAATTCATATTCTTTCTTTTACCACCATAAAAACAATATATCTATTTTTATGAAACTGTCAATGTCCCAGAAACTGTAAATGTTGCAACTTTACATCCACCTGGAGTAGTTGAAGTTTGATTAGTTCCAGGTGAAACACTAAATGTAGCGTCACTAGGTCCTCTAACTATTACTATACCAGATCCACCAGCTCCGCCAGCTCTTGATGTGCTTGTGTTTGGCCCTCCAACTGAACCTCCACCACCTCCAGTGTTAGCTGTTCCAGCAGTTGCATTAGCATCAACGGCTCCTGCACCACCTCCTCCTGCTCCACCAGAACCAGCAGGTTTACTTGTATAACCTCCACCACCACCGCCACCAGCGTATGTTGTAGCTGATCCATTAATATCGTTAGGTGCACCTGCTCCACCATTTCCTGCTCCACCTGGACCACCACTTCCTCCGACTGCGGTTGCTCCACCACCGCCACCTCCAGCGTTAGATGAACCAGGTCCACCATTATTCCCTTGTGGTGGACTAACAGGAGGAGTATTACCACTACCTATAGGAGCAAAACTTGGACTTCCGCCTCCCGATCCACCATTTCCTCCCCCAGGTGATGCTCCACCAGAATTTCCTCCGTGGCCTCCACCTGTTGAAGTGATTGTGCTAAATACTGAGTTGCTTCCTTGAACACCTTGTCTTGTCGGACTACCAGACGGGCCTGGGCCACTAGGGCCTGCAGCTCCACCAGCTCCAATTGTAATTGGAAAATCTTGTGATCCAAAAGAACTAAAAGGTATTGCTGATCCTCTTAATGGGGATGGGCCATAACCAGAAGCTCTGTATCCTCCAGCTCCAGCTCCTCCACCACCACCAACATCTTCTTGACCTTTACTACCACCGCCACCACCACCAGCTACTACTAAATAATCTATATTATAAGCAGTTAAAGGTTTAGGCCATGTTCCAGATTTTCTTGCTGCAAATTGACTTTTTAAATTCCATACACCACTTGCTTTGTTTAATTCTTTTATTACTACTATTCCTGATCCACCATTACCACCACCTGATCTAGTTCCACTAATTCCACAATCTCCAGCGCCACCTCCACCTCCACCTCCAGTGTTTGTTGATGCATTGCTTCCGGGATTTGCAGTTCCTGCTCCTCCAGCTCCTCCGCCACCAGGGCCTCCAGCTCCTGCACCAGATCCTGATGATGCTTCCCAACCAGCTCCACCTCCACCTCCACCATAGGTAGTACAATTTACTGATACTGATAAACCATTACCACCAGCACCGCCAACTGCATTACTTGGAGAGTTTCCACCTGCAGCTCCAGCTCCACCACCTCCGCCAGAACCTCTATCAGATGGATTTCCACCAGCATTAGATTGAGGAGCACCTGAAGCACCACTTGTTCTAACTCTAGCAGATGGGCCAGGAGCATCATTTATATGCGTAGGTGCACCTGTAGCTGTTAAACAAAGACCTGTTGAATTAGATCCTGCTGCTGCAAAAGCAGCTGGCCCAGTTCCTGGACTTGTTGGGTGAGTACCGCCAGCTCCTCCAGCTCCTACTGTAAATGGATAAGGTGAATTGCCACAAACTAATACTTCTTGACAAACTATACCTCCGCCACCGCCACCTCCGCCAGCATTAGAGACATTTCCAGCATTACCACCAGATCCACCAGCAACAATAGCTACATTTACAACTCTTGTTCCAGGATTTGTGGTAAGTGACGAACTAGATGTTTTACTAGTAACTTCATCTTCACCAAAAGATGCTCTATTTACTCTGCCAATAATTCCGCCATTAGTTCTAGGCATTAGTTAAGTCTCCTATGCGGACACCCAAGCTGTGCCGTTCCAATCGTATACTGTTGGTGTTTCCGCGGTGTCGTTTGATTTAGTTGCTTCCCAACCTCTTGTGTTGTTGGCGTTATATTTTGTTTCGTTCCATGAAATTATGTATGTAAAACCTGATCCATCCTCTACTGATGGAAATGTTACTGGTGCTTGCCAATCGTCACTGCTATCTAGTGTCCAGGATGCAAAAGGTTGTGGTACAATAAATTTGTTTTTAGATGCGTCATATCTATAACCAATACCTGCATATTGTTTTCTAAAATTATGATTGTAAGATGTTTGTTTCCATGTTCCACCACCAAAAAAATTTACACACCATGTTTCACCATCAACATGTTCATTAGAAGGTACGTGTGCATTATCTACTACAACGACTCTTTTTACAATTTGATGAGTATCAGATGTAAATCCTGTTGGGTCTGTTTTTGATTCTAGTTCTGCAAAATGTGCCATTTTATATTCTCCTTAAAACATATATTCTATATTAATTTTATTTTAAAATCCAGTCCACTCTCCACTTTTACGAAGATCGTATACTTCATTTAATGTCCAAAATCCAGGTGCAGTGCTTGGATTAACAACTTCAGGTTCTTTAATAATTACCACTCCTGAACCTCCAGCACCACCTATAAAATTTCCTGTACCTGGCAATCTTCCAGCACCACCTCCACCGCCACCAGTATTAGATGTTCCAGCACCACCGCCACCACCTTTTGCTCCATTTCCACCTCCACCTGCGCCACCAGAACCAGCTGAACCAGGAACAGCTGGAAAATTTCTTGCTCCACCGCCGCCACCACCAGCGTAAGTTACATCTGAACCTGTAATTGTATTTGGAGCACCTGCCCCTCCTGTTACACATGAACCGGTAGCAGTGGCACCACCACCTCCAGCTCCACGTTCTTGAGGCACTGACTGAGCACCACTATTTCCTTGAGGAGGACTAACTGGAGGAGTATTTCCTGCTCCAACACCCGATTGTCCTTGTCCTGATCCACCACCAGAACCTCCTGCTACTCCAGCGCCAGCACCACCGCCTCCACCACCTCCAGCTGATGTAATACAAAAAGCAGATGAATTACTACCTGATACCCCATCACCTGCGTTTTCTGGATCACCATTGTGACCAGCACCTCCACCACCTACTACTATTGGATAAGTTGAACATGCAGTGACTGGTACAGCACTTCCTCTAAGTGGACTTGGTCCAAAACCTGTTGCACGATAACCTCCTGCACCTGCACCTCCAGCTCCATTACTATTAGCACCACCTCCACCGCCACCAGCGACTATTAAATAATCAACATTCGCTGTTACTGCTGCAGTAAAAGTTCCTGATGAATTAAATGTAGTTACTTTTGCAGCTGTAGTTGATCCTTCTTGTACTGTTTGAACTGGTCCTATAATTCCGCCATTTGCCATAGCTTATAAAACCTCCTATGCGTCGTCTAGTTCTTCATAAGAAACAAAATAAGTTAGGTCACTATTAGCGCTTGCTGTGACTGCTAATATATCTGTCTCGTCTAAATAGATTGGGTTTTCTAAAAAACTTAGTGTTGCATCTGCTGGTACAGAAATAGTATTTGCTATTTTTACATAGTTAGAACCATTGTCGACACTAACTTCAATTGTAATATCTGCTGCGTTTGATCCATCAATGTTAGCAATAAGTATTGTGTTTATTTTTGCTACTTTATCTGCAGGTACATCAACAGCTGATGCTCTTGAAGTAGTCACTGCTCCTGTAGCGTTTTTAGCATTAATTGTTGCTACGTTTACTATATTTGGTGTTGCCATATTATTCTCCTTTTATCCGAATACGATTGCCATTGCAATAGCTTTTCCAACCGATGCAAAATTGGCGTTAGAATTAATATATGTAGTTAAATCTGATGCTGCTACTTGAACCATAGTCCCATTATCATTGACTACAAATCTGTCTGCATCAACTAAAGTTGTAGAAGTAGCTGATGTTCCACCATCTACAATATTAAGCTCTGCTGCTGTAGAATCTACAGCTGCTAATTTTGTTAAATCTGCTTGTACTAATCCAGAAACACCATCAAGTAAATTAAGCTCTGCTGCTGTAGATGTGACTGCGGTTCCGTTAATAGCTAATTTATCTGTTACAATATTAAATGTGCCATTGTCTTCAATTCTAGCCACTTCTGTGCCATCTCTTTGTTGAAATATTAAATCTTTAGCATCAACAATTGGTTTAATAATTACATCACTAGATGAATTAGAAATTTTTAAAATTTCAGTTCCACCATCTTTAAAACTAAAATCTCCACCATCTGCATCAAAAACAATATCTGCTCCAGAATCTATTGTTATGTCAGCACTTGTGCTACCGTTACCTAAAGTAACTGCTGCATCCCCTGCTGCAATATCATCTGCTGCTATAGAAGAAGCTGTAACTCCATCTGTAAAATATGTTTTAAAAGTTTGAACAGTAGTTACTCTCATGGTTCCATTATCATTATGAATGATACCATCACCATCAGCAATAGCAGTTGTGCCTACGGTTGCACCGCCATCAATTAAATTTAATTCAGCTGCTGTAGCTGTAACTGTTGTGCTATCTATAGATAATGCATCTGTTTCTAATGTGCCATCAACATCAACGTTACCAGATATATCAAGAGACGCTGCTATTAATTGATCAACTTGTAAATCTTCATGTGATGAACCTAGTTTTAATTCAAATTTAGGACCTGTAGTATTGTATGTAAATGTAGCATCATCACCTGAACCACCTTCAATAGTTATACCTGCACCGTTAATAACTGCTGATGTGCTATTGCCAGTGTCTAATACAATATTGTGATCGTTTAAATTAACAGTTGTTGAGTTTACAGTGGTTGTTGTGCCTGATACTGTAAGATCACCAGTGACAGTTAAATTGTCTGCTACAGTTACTTCAGATGTGCTGTGACCCAAAGTTATAGCAGTTCCTGATATACCTGTACCTATCGAAACAGATTCACTACTGTTTGCTGTATCAACAATTAAGTAAGCATCTGATCCTTGTTTAATTGTAAATGCAGTTGCTGAGTTATCAGAAACTGCCACGTTAATATCTGTTCCATCTGCACTAATAGAATCAAGTGCTATGTCACCTACATTAGTTATTGCATTGTCGTTAAAAGATGTAGCACCTAAAGATATAGTCCCTGTTGCAGTTAAATTACTGGAACCTATGTCTATGTTGCCAAAACCACTAGAGATAGAACCACTGTTTAGTGCACCTGTAGTTACCAGGTTTGACATTGCAGTTATTTCATCATCAAAGTATGCAGCTAAATCTGTGACTGCAACTTGTTTCATTGTACCACCATCGTTTAGTACAACTCTATCTGCGTCTGCAACTGTAGTAGATGTAGCTGACGTATCACCGTCTAATATGTTTAATTCTGTTGCTGTAGATGTAACTCCATCAAGTATATTTAATTCTGCTGCTGTAGACGTAACACCATCTAATATATTTAACTCTGCTGCAGTCGATGTTACGTTAGTGCCACCAATATCAAGTGTAGTCATTGATACTTCACCAGCTACTGTCAACACGCCACTAGCAACTGTTAATAAATCTGTGTCATCTGTGTGTCCAATATTTGACCCATTAATTAAAACGTCATCAATATCTAATGATCCACCAGTAATTAAGCCTGTTGTTGTGATTGTAGAAGATCCTGTATCAATAGTTCCAAATCCTGAAGTAATAGATCCTGAATTTAAAGCACCTACAGTAGTAACATTAGATAAAGTATCTAATGCAGATTCAAAATATGTTTCAAAATCTGTTAATGCAACTTGAACCATTGTTCCATTATCGTTAACAACAACTCTATCTGCATCTGCTAATGTAGTGGATGTAGCTGACGTTCCACCATCAACAATATTTAATTCTGCTGCAGTTGAATCAACTGCTGCAAGTTTTGTTAAATCTGCTTGTACTAATCCTGACACTCCATCTAATAAATTTAATTCTGCTGCAGTCGATGTAACTGCTGTGCTTCCTAAAGTAAGACCGCCATCTGGTATGACAACACTACTCCCTGATTGTGCGGTAAAAGTATTTGCTGTAAATTGAAAATCATCTGCACCAGCAATCTTAATATCTATTTGATCATCTGTATCTGCTGTAATAGTTGTGTCACCATCGGCATCTAAAACTAATTCTCTTCCCTCTAAATCAGACGCACCACTAAATCCTGCATCAACAATATTAGTTCCATCTGAATAAACAAGACGTGTGGTTTTTTCTGATACACCAAAAGTAATACCAGTTCCTGATGCTGTTTTAAATTGAACAGTAAAAGAACCTGATGTGCCATTTGTTACAATGTAAACTTTTTCGATTGAATCTGGAACAGTTACAACTTGATTACCTGTAATAGTTCCTGTTAATTTTATAACTGCATGTCTTGCAACAGATGTTGATTCAGTTGCATCACCATCTGTAATTGATAAAGTTGTTGTTTGTGCGCCACCAGCGATAGATTTTTCTACATAACCAGCGATTGCTTTTTCTACTATTTGTAAATTGGTATTAGTTTTATCACCCCATGTACCGGCATTTTCGCCGGTTGCCATTAGTTCTATACCAAGATCTGAAAATGATGATGCCATAATTTAATCCTTAAGGTGCTGGTGAATTGACTGGGATTCTTACTGTTCCATCTGTGTAATCATCTCTTCGTCTTCTACCTATTTGTTCTCCTCCAAATTTTTGTACTTCTTGTTGATACTTCTGTTCGTATAATTGCAGCATGTCAGCTGGACCTTTTAAGAAACCGTAAGTTTCTGCTAAGCAACAATATAGCAGACCATTTGGAAAATTCATACTAATATAATTAGTGTCATTATTTTCAAATATACCTGGCACTGCATTATAATGTATTTTGTATGCAAAAGTTGCACTTGGTGTTGGTGATACAATTATAGATCCAGAATTTGAAGAACTTTCTCCAGTTGCCCCTGTATCTAACATTGCATAATATTTTGGTGTTCCAGTGGATGTGGTTGCTGAAATATATTCTTCTAAAAATGTAATATCTTTTTTCTCTAAATATACATTAGCACCAGTAAAAGTAGATCCAGTTGCAGTATAAACTTGCACTGCTCTAATAAAAACAGCTCCTGCTGGCACAGTTACAGTGCCTGTTCCAGATGTAAAATTACCTGTAGATGTTTTTCTATCTGCATCAATAGGGACATCTCTAAAAATTCTATATTGTGCATTTAAAATAATATTCTCTAATACAGTGTCAGATAATACAGTAGAGCTAACCTCTGTGTAACTTCTTATTTGTGTTTTTAATCCTGATGCACTTATTCCTGCCATTATGCTGATAGACTAACTGGCCCTGCAGACACAGTCGGTCCTCCTCCTTTTTCTGTTACACTCGGAGTTGCCCCTAAACTAAAAGTGTATTTATCTGTTGTTGTAACTGTTATACTAAATCCTGAAGCATTTTCAAACGTAGATGCAGACACTCCTCCAGGGCTTCCTCGAACATTTCTAAATCTTACAGTATCGCTTGAACTTCTTCCATGATTTATTTCTGTTACTGTAATTGTCTGAGAGCTTGCAGTAATAGAGAAAGGATTATTTCCTAACATAGCAGCAACCTCATTTTCTGTTCTTGCAGGTCTTGCATCTCTTAAACCTTGAGAGTCACCCGCTCTTGATCTTAATTCTAACTGTGGATGTTTTTCTTCATACTCAGATTTATGTACAAAATGACCATTCCACTCTTTAACCATCTCATTATATGGAAACTCCATTCCTGATCTGTCTGATATTGCTTTTGCGTGTTTTCCTCTTGTAAATGCCATTACGCTCCTGGATAATAAGTTTTAGGTGTTATTATTGTACTAGAAGAAGATCCATCTTCTGCTAGTGCTCTTGCTAATTCATCTTCATAATATAGTTTCATAGCTTGTATTCTATCTGGTGCATATTTTTGTGCTAGATAAAATGCTAAACCTGAAACCATACATGGTACAAATCTGTATGGTATATCTGTTGCATCAGTGTATGTAGAGTCAACATCTTGTATTCTTTTTACAAAAAAAATGTGCATGTCTTTTGATGCAGCTGTTGAGTCTGGACAGGGATAAACAGTAACAGTTGTTTTATCAATAAATCTTTGAACAAAATATTGTGACGGTGTGCCTTTAGATAATTTTCCTGATAGACTAGAATATGTTGATCTATCAATCTTTGTCATTGCTGCATCTGATTGAGTTGTCTGAGTTCTATTTTGTCTAAAAGTTGCTTCAAGGACATCTGCAACTCCATAAACATCAGATGTTGCATTTGTGCTAGAACTCGTTCCATCAGCTGTAGATCTAAAAAAAGTATATTCTGCTTGGCCTTCAATTAAATCAATATTAGTTTCACCTACTTCCCAATAGTGTAAACCTCTATTACCCCACTCTTGGAAAAGAATGTTAAGCGATCTTCTTGCAGATTTTAATTGATATCCAGATGTTACTTGTGAACCTATACGCTCATATGCTTCTGCTATTAGATCATCAACAGCAAAAGTTTTGTCAAAAGTAACTGTGCCGGAAGTTGTGTTGGCCATTCGTTACTCCTAATAAATTTTTTGAAATTCTGCTATAACCGTATACATGTTACCAGAATCAGCGGCACCTGGTACAACAAAATTAACATCACTTTGGTTACTGTTACTAGATTTATCTGCTGGTATTCCACCAAATTCTCTAAAGTCCCAATATCCTGCGCCTGTTAGTCCGATGATAGGAATATCTCCATCAGAGTCTTCTTCATCTAATCTTGCAAAAGAGTCTCCTCCGTCACCACCTTGACATGAATACCAAACTCTAAGTAGTCCTAAATGTGCTACTGCAGTTCCATCTTCTCTAGCGTCTAACGCAGAGACATCTCCAAAAACTGTAGTGCTACCTGTTCCGTCTGATTCGTTTACTATTTTAATAACAACTCTCTTATCGTTTTGTTGTAAGATAGTTGGCCCTGTTACTGTGTCTGCCATGTTTCC
>Ga0208919_1000682_pt1 | contig 21567 bp, 24 predicted proteins | sample 4_EtaG_FD_184076 | JGI IMG/M metagenome (GOLD analysis project Ga0208919, IMG submission 184076) | Marine viral communities from the Subarctic Pacific Ocean - 4_ETSP_OMZ_AT15127 metaG (SPAdes) (version 3) | ecosystem: Environmental > Aquatic > Marine > Oceanic | place: Pacific Ocean | collected...
TATCTTCATGGTGATACTAAAACTCAAACACTTAAGCTTATAGAAGAGGCTGGTGAAATATGTAGAGCTGTACTTAAAGATAACCAAGATGATATTATTGATGGTATTGGTGATTGTGTAGTTGTACTTACTAATTTAGCAGAATTACACGGCGTGAAAATAGAGCAGTGTATTGATATGGCTTATGATGAGATTAAAAATAGAACAGGTAAAATGAGTAACGGAACATTTAAAAAAGATTAATTATGAGTAGCAGAGAAATTATGGATGCCAAAAATGGCATTGAATCAAGAAAATCATATGGATTTAGAGATCCTGTAGTTAGACACGTTGTAGACAAGTTTGTATCAAGATCAGATGTAGGCTTTGAAAAGTATGGCTCAACATTAGATGACGAGCGTAGACTTAAAATGAAAGGTCTTACAAAATACCTTAATGATGTACAAGAAGAATTAATGGATGCAATATTGTATATACAAGCTGCGCGTGAAGAGTTACAAGACTTATCTGAAGAGTCTTTAATACAAAGATGTACAGATGAAGATATTGAAGAGCAAATATAAAAAAAGAAAGAAGCGTGGTCCTGTCAGAGCAAAAAAAGTCACTTTTGACGGGATCAAATTCGCTTCTGGTTTAGAAAAGTATATGTATATAGCTCTAAAGAAAGCTAAGATACATGCTGACTATGAAGGAGCAACATTTGTTTTGCAAGAAGATTTTAAATTTGAAATAGACTCTTACGAGCGACAAGCTAATGGTAAAGGCGATATGGTTAATCGTGGTCAAAAAAAAATTCAAAGTATTAAATACACACCTGATTTTGTAAGCAGTTCATTCATAATAGAATGTAAAGGTAGAGCAAACGAATCGTTTCCATTGAGATGGAAAATGTTTAAAAAATATGTAAATCACAAGATGAAACATGTAACTTTATATAAACCTCAAAACCAAAAGGAATGTGACAAAGTGATAGAATTAATAATTAAAAATAAATAAATGACTAGCGACTTAAATAAAAAAATATTATCAGATTTAACTGTTCACATGAAGTACGCTAAGTTTATTCCTAAATTAAATAGAAGAGAAACGTGGGAAGAGTTAGTCACAAGAAATAAAGAGATGCATCAAAAGAGGTATCCAGAATTAACAGATCAAATACAATTAAATTATAAATATGTTTATGATAAAAAAGTTTTACCATCTATGCGCTCGCTTCAGTTTAGCGGCAAACCTATTGAAATCAGTCCGAATAGACTATACAACTGTTCTTATTTACCTATCGATCATGTCGATAGCTTTAGTGAGTGTATGTTCCTTTTGTTATCTGGTTGCGGTGTTGGTTACAGTGTTCAAAAACATCATATAGATAAATTACCATATATAACAAAACCATTTCAAGGTAGAACTAGAAGATTTGTTATTGGAGATAGTATAGAAGGTTGGTCAGATTCAATTAAAGTTTTAATTAAGTCTTATTTAGGTCCTAAGAGATCATCTAAGATAAAGTTTGACTTTTCTGATATTAGACCAAAGGGTGCAAGGCTTGTAACCTCAGGAGGAAAAGCTCCAGGGCCACAACCGCTAAGAGAATGTTTAGTAAAAATTAAAGGAATATTAGATGCTAAAGAAGATGGTACAAAACTTACAACACTTGAAGTACACGATATTGTTTGTCATATTGCTGATGCTGTTCTTGCTGGTGGTATTCGTAGAGCAGCTCTTATTAGTTTATTTTCGGCTTACGATGAAGAAATGATTTCTTGTAAATCAGGAAGTTGGTGGGAAACTAACCCACAAAGAGGTAGAGCTAACAACTCTGCTGTATTAATGAGACATAAAATAACAAAGGAATTTTTCTTAGATTTGTGGAAACGTATTGAATTATCCGGAGCTGGTGAACCAGGTATATACTTTAATCATGATAAAGATTGGGGAACTAATCCTTGTTGTGAAATAGCGTTGAGACCTTACCAGTTCTGTAATCTGTGTGAAGTTAATGTAAGTGACGTCACAAGCCAAGAAGATTTGAATGATCGAGTGAAAGCCGCAGCTTTTATTGGCACGCTTCAAGCAGGTTATACGGAATTCCACTATCTAAGAGAAATATGGCAAGAAACAACAGAGAAAGACGCACTTATAGGTGTGTCAATGACAGGGATCGCGAGTGCCGCTGTACTCCCAATGGATATGAAGGCAGCTGCAAGTATAGTAAAAAGAGAAAACACAAGAGTAGCAAAACTAATAGGGATAAACAAAGCAGCTAGAACAACGTGTGTTAAACCTGCAGGGACAACATCTCTAGTACTTGGAACTTCTTCAGGTATACATGCTTGGCATAACGATTATTATATACGTAGATTACGTGTAGGTAAAAATGAACCTATATATAACTACTTAAAACAAAACCATCCTGAACTTGTTCAAGATGAATATTTTAGACCACACGATACTGCTGTTATAGAAATACCACAATCAGCACCTAAAGGTTCTATATTGAGAACTGAATCTGCTTTTGACTTATTAAAACGCGTTAAACGTGTAGCAGAAGAATGGGTTAAATCAGGCCACAGAGTTGGTTCTAATACTCATAACGTTTCAGCAACAATAAGTTTAAAAGAAAAAGACTGGGTTAAAGCTGGTGAGTGGATGTGGGAAAACAGAGATTGTTACAATGGTCTATCAGTTCTACCGTATGATGGTGGAACTTATACTCAAGCTCCATTTGAAGATATAACTAAAAAAGAGTTTGAAAAGTTAGTTTCAAAATTACATTCTATTAATTTAGAAAATGTAGTTGAAGAAGCTGACAACACAGATCTATCCGGCGAATTGGCTTGTGCTGGTGGATCTTGCGAAATAACAAGCCTATAACTAAAACAATTATTATGAACAAATTATTTTTAACAGCTATGTTAGCTTTAATTACTACTTTTGCTTCAGCGCAATTTGTAGCTTTAACAACTATTACTGAAGTTGAGGAAGAATACAACTTTACAGATAAGATAGGTGTTGGGTATAACGTTAGTGATAAACTAATGGTTGGTATTACAATGAATGGTGAAGATAAGTATAAGTTACTTGGTCGTTATAATATGTACAATGGTCTTTGGGCTACGTGTATATATGATTATGAAAGCGACTCTGACACTGATATGTCAGATAAGTTAGACTTAGGAATTGGATACTCTTACAATGTATGGAGAAATCTATATATTGATCCTTATTATGTTATGCCTTTAAAAGAGGATAATGATGGTAAGAGAGAAGGAGAATTTAAACTAGGTGTATCTTACAAATTTTAAAAAGTATTAATTAAAAACTAAAAAAATGGAAAAAGTAATAAACTATTTAACAGGATTTTTTGGAGGATTAATGTCAGTAATGATGGCGATCTTACCAGTAACAATTTTATGGTATGTATTAACCGGCGGAGACGTTTGGGGAATGGACGTGATTTCTAACTTAACAAGCTTAGTAAACATGTTTGGAACCGGTGGATTCACTGGATTAGTAGTACTAGTAATGTTAGCAGGATTTTTTGTAAAAAAATAATTAAATATGAATAGATTAGAAAAAATCAGATTAGCAATGATGATAATGAATACAGCTAATACCAAACCGGAAACGGTTGAAGAAACTTTAGCTATTATTGAAAAAATTATCAAAAGGCTAAAATTAAATGATAATAACAATTAAATTAAATAAAACATGAGTTTCAATCAAATAAACACTTTGTTTGATGATCTTCAAAACACTATAAACGACTGTCAAACTGATGTTACTAAATTTGTAGATGGGAATAATTCTGCGGGAACGCGTATTAGGAAAGCTATGCAATTAGTAAAATCACTAGCACAAGAGGTTAGAGTAGAAGTTCAAGATCAAAAAAATAAACAATTTTAATATATATTTTAAAAAAGAAAAGGGATCATCATTTGATGGTCCCTTTTTTTATAATGCTATCATAAAGATAGTGATCATTAGTACTATATATACAATAGGACTAACATCTATTTTTCTTGTCTCCATATATTTATTATCACTAACAAATATATTATATTAATATAGGTAATATTAAGTAATTGTTAAATTACCATATATTTAGTTTTACCACCTTCACGATAAGCTTTTAAACATCTATTTCTATTATCTTCTTTAGACACATAACTAACATGTACCCAGTTAGGGTTGTCATCATCACCAAACTCCCATATCATTTGATCAAAATCTAAATTATCTTTTATCCAATGATACATTTCAGCGTTAGTTGCTTTCCCAAAAGTATCATCAAGGTCTATGGCTTGCCCGTGACAATGTTGAGATTTACCGCTACCACCTATAGCTTTGTTTAACTCTGGTGATCTAAAAAAACTATTAATTTTTATAGGACCAGCAACCCACTCTCTAAGTGGTTCAAATACTTTTTCAGCAATGAGCTCCATGTTATTTAGTTGCTCATCATTAGGAGTATTATCAATTCCTCTACGTGTAGCGGTGTTGCTATACACGCCTTCTTTATATGAGATGTGTTTACTTATCATTTTATTTTTTATTAAGAATTAGCATAAGCAGCAGCCACAGTTATAGTCCCACAAGCACTTATTCCAGATTCAGATAAATATTCTGTACCACCGGAATCATCATTTGCTACAACTATAACTGATAAACTACTAGTGTTTATAGCTTCTACTATAGCTTGTATTGCTACTAAATGAGTGTTAGCAGAGCTTAAAGTTAATTGTATGGTGTCGTGATTATCTAAGCTATTAGCACTATCTACAGAACCATCTGGACTTCTACGTACCATTGATTTAAAATATAAAGTTAAAGTACTATCTGCTGTAGGTTGCATACCCATTAAAGAAGAAGCTGGAAAACAAGCTGAATCACCTGTGGCATCATCATTAGCGTCTGTAGCCTCTGTTCTAAAATACAAGTATTTTTGTTTATTGCTATTTATATTACCAACCAATTCCATATTATGATATTATTACGTCTACAGCTGGTGTTTCAGCAGCAGACTTAGTTAATTTTATATATAAACCAAATTGTTTACTACTATTGTTAAAAGTAAACTTGTGGTCCATAGTAACACCAACAGGTAGTAATAAATCTTTTATTAGATAAAATTTACCTGTTAATTTTTTCTCTATATACAAGTCAACCTTACAAGGCATAGCGCCATGAATATTAGTCAATAATATTTTTGGATTAGATAAATTATCCCCAACAGCTAATAACTCTTGAGTTAACTCACCAGTTATATTTTTGTAGACAGCCATTTATTACTCAAAGAATATCATGAACTCTATAGTCATTTTTTCAGCAGTGCTTGGTTGTACAGTTACATCACCAACAGTTGCTTTTAAATGACCTGGTATTAACATCCAGTCACCACCATAAAGTCTACCTAAAGCTAAATGTGTACCACCGATAGCATCTGAAGTCGCGGTACCACCACCACTAGAAGTACCTAAACCTACCTCAAAATAATCTGTAGAGCTAGAACCAGTGTTTTTCATGTATATTTTATTAGCCGCGCCTGAATCAGAAGCTGTAGGTGTACCGTAGTTTTGAGCACCTGAAGTTATAAGATCAACGTGATTTGTAGATGTAAATTCTCTTTTTACAAGACCAGAAGTTAATTCTAAACCTGTATTAGTACCAGCTTTAGTCATAGTCATACTTTTGTTAATGCTAATACCATTACTTGTTATATCACCACTGTTTACAGTTAATGTTGCGTTTATTGTTGCCATATTTATTTATTTATTTATATTAATTATTATGAATCAGCTGAGCTAGTTAACACTATTCCATCGTGTATTATCATGTATTCTACAAATATTCCAGTAGCTACACTAGGAGCTATTTCTATATCACTTAAATGTTGAGCTTGTTGATTCCAAGGCATCCAAAGAAAATCGCCAGCATATAATCTACCGATAACTTTATCACCTATACTTACTACTATATATTCTGTTTCATCCGTTGATTCATTGGATATATAAACATGGGATTTTTTCCCATCCATTGTTGCACCTGGAACAGTTATAATATCTACATTAGTAGTAGCTGTAAGATAAATTTTGTTTAAACCAGTAGTCTGATCTAAACCAGTAACTGTACCAGCTTTATTTAACTGATTAGAAGTAGATATTGATAATGAATCATCAAATAAATCGCTACTTACTAATGAGAGTGAAGCTGTTGTTGTTGCCATAGTTTTATTTATTATTTATTTATTTATTTATTTATTGTTATTTTATTCGTCTATAAATAGCATATACTCTAGTACCATATCTGCGGCACTAGGTTGTATTTTTATATCGTTGGTATCTGCATTTGCTTCCCAAGGGAACAAACACCAATCACCAGCGTATAACTTACCCATTTGCTCAGAATTTATTTCTATAGTAAAATATTGTGCAGATGTTGTTGAAGTGTTTTTCAAATATACTTTGTGAGCGCCGTTTGCATAAGCGTCTCCATCAAAAAGAATATATTGACTAGTGCCACCTGTTTTCTTCCTACCTAATCCACTCGTAACTGTTAAACCAGTAGATGTTCCAGCTTTTGTTAACGTTGCTGTTGTCGATAACGATAAAACGTCTGTAAGTAAATCAGCACTTTCTAATGTTATTGTTGCTGTAGTTGTTGCCATGTTATTATTTTTTAATTGTTTTTATTAGTTTTTTCTCTACCGTACCGTCGTCGTAGATAAAAAATATAAGTTTATTTTTAATTATTTTAGTTGGTTTACCTAATAAATCTGTAACCGCTATCAATTTCTTATTTACTTGCGATCTACTTAATAAAGGTCCAGACCAAGTACCATCACAATAATTATATGTTGCTTGACATATAGTGTCCCATTCGTTTTCACAACAATATTCGTCAATTTCTATAACCCAAGCATAACAAGGATCGTTTAACCAGTAAGGTGTCCCAGCGCCAGTAATACAACCAGCGTCATACAAGCAAGATAAAGAATCATTAAGATTAGCAAATGCATCATAGTTATACGCTGATGGATCCATGCATCCGTAAACCACCTCAATACACGAACCGTTATCCGTATTAGCAATCGGATTATAATTAAGAGCGGTACTATCCATACACCCATAAACATAAGCAATACAACTAAAGTCCTCCGTGTTTGCCAACGGATTGTAGTTGAGCATCGAAGGATCAGTACAACCATAAATAAAAGGTATACAATTTCCATTATCTGTATTTGCTAATGGGTCATAATTAAACATTGTACTATCTGTACATCCGTAAATAAAAGGAATACAGGACCCGTTATCAGTATTCGCATTTGGATTGTAATTCCACATTAAAGCGTCCATACACCCAAATATATAAGGAACACAAGAACTATCATCTACATTAGCACTAGGCATATAATTCCACATTGTAGAGTCTGTACACCCGTATATTACGCCTTCACACGAACCATCATCCGTGTTAGCTAAGCTATCATAATTAAAAGCTATTGGTGTAGTACAACCATATATAACTGGTATACAAGTATCAGGTGTGTTAGCGTTTATATTATAATTAAAAGCTAAAGAATTCATACAACCTAATATAACAGGTATACATCCACCGTTGTCTAAGTTAGCAGCAGGATCATAATTAAAAGCTGTAGAGTCAGTACATCCAGACACAATCAAAACCGTACAGCTACCGTCATCAATATCAGCGATATAACCTTGGTTGTAATATTCTAAATAACCTGGGTTTGTACAACCAGGATTGTAGTAACATGTATCACTAGTGTTTGCTAACGCATTATAATTATAAGCTATAGAATCTATACATCCATATACCACTGGTTCACAGTAATTTCCACATGATGGCATAGCATCATATATATTCCAAAATGGATGACTAAAAGGTTGTAATGCTCCTTGGCCATTATTTGCAAAAGGATTTGTTCCTTCTGATAATAATGTATCTCCATAGGAATTAATTAATAAGAAAGAGTTTTGCATAGTTTGAAACTCTACTTCTTGTGGAGGCTGTTGTGCTCCAGGAACTTCAAAATAATAAACCATAACTGGTTCATCTGTTTCTAAATCTATTGAAAATGATTGTGAATAAGAACCTGGTCCCATCGTGTATATCCAAGTGTTTTCCCCTTGAACAACTCCTAAATATGAATTACCCCAACCGTCAGCAGCATCATCTTCTATTATTAATGTATAATCACATACTGGTACTAAATCCATTATTGTTGCACTAGGATTATAGTTAAACATAGTATCATCTGTGCAACCGTATATATGTAAATTAATACACGTGCTATCATCTATATTCGCTAGTGGATTATATTCTTGGTAGTTTGGATTAGTACAACCAAGTATTGTATCTTGTTCAATACAAGCGATTCCATATTGAACCGTAGAATACGCTACATTACCAAAATTAACACCAACAGTATTTTGACTTGCGTTAAGCCAAGTTCCCGATGTAAGGTATGTTATAGTATCTCCAGCACAATCATATATAACAACTTCTCCTGCTGAACCTGGAGTACCATTACCCATTATACCATCACCATATGAATCGTTTAATATTAATTCAAATCCTGATTGTTGAACACAAAATTCATACGTGTATGTCTGTCCTATGTCACCATAGTCATATGTTCCTTGTGAAGCGTTTCCTACAGCTTGACCACCACTCATCATTGTCCAAGAAGTTTCACCAGGCCAATTATCTAATTTAATAGTCATCGTTATTTGATACTCATTATTTGGATCACATGTAGCGCCAGCACAACTTCCATCATCAACATTAGCAAATGGATTATAAGATGTCTGCGTAGAATCTGTACAACCAGGAATACAAGGTGATGGAGTGTAAGATATAGTATCTGATAAAGTTCCATCTGCATATTCTAATACTATATAATGTTCTATACTCCAATTAGGTGGCATTTGACCATTTCCAGCGCCTATAGCAAAGTTATTATATCCATTAGAAGCTGGCCAATAACCATTATAAGAATATATAGAGTTGTTCTCATTACCGTAATGTATTTCAATTACATCACAGTTAGTAGAAGAGGTATCAGACCACCATTCAAATGTTATTCCAGCTTGTGTTCCCCAGCATTGCCCGTAAGCATTAGCACTTATAAAACCACCACAAGGAGGATACGCACAAGTACCATCAGGATAAATAGCAATAGGATCATAATTTAAAGCTATAGAATCCATACATCCTATAGCAGGATTAAATGGATCGCTGATCATTAAATCATCTATAGCTATATCACTAGTGTATAAATCACCAGTTACAGCTGTAAATTTTATTTTAAATGAATCAATTGAAGCTATTGGATAATAAGCAAAAAGCCATTGATCTCCATAATTACCAGATTTAACATCTAAAACAGTGTACCCATTGTTATCTAGCACTCCAATTTCTAAATCACCCATTTCTGTACCATACATATGGTACCAGAATGATAACACTTTACCAGGTGTTGCCGACACATCAAACGTTGGCGTGTATGTTATAAGTGTTTTATTTGGATAATTAGGATATGAAGATTCTACATAGTAATACATACCACTACCTGTTGTGTGATCTACAGATGGTCCGGTGTTATAACTATAGGTTGATCCTTGCCAAACATTCCAATCACCATCATCATTAATTTCTTGTTCTAAACCTACACCGTTATCAAAATTATGTATCCAAGGAAAATTACTTATCTGCCCTAAAACAGTAAATGGTATTAGTAATAGCAGTAATACTTTTTTCATTATTTACAACATTTTTTACACCAACTTAAACAAACTGCACCTGCAGTTATTTTACATATAAATTTACATATTTTTTCTTTCATATTATTTTTTTATTTTTCACCACATTTTTTGCTTGGATTACCAACTTGTCTCCAGTCTTGTTTTACCCAAGTTTTTAAACTACCACCACTACTAGTGCCGGTTACATTGCTTTTAGAAGAACGTTTGTACTTGCCAGCCTTGCCAGCTTTACGTTTAGCACGTATAACAGCTTGCCTTTCAGCTTTACTCATGCTAGCGATTTTAGCCTTAGGTAGACATACTTTAGTAGTACCTCCACCCTTGGCTTTTGTTCGCTTAACCTTTTTTATAGGATTGTTCTTCTGAACGTACATTACTTCTTTTTCATTTTCATACCAGTAGCTTTCTTCATCATCATAGCCGCTTTTTTCATCATCATACCTGACTTTTTCATTTTCATAGCTGACTCTTTTTTCATTTTCATAGCCGCTTTTTTCATAGTCATAGCTGAGTCTTTCATTTTTTTCATTTTCATAGCTGCAGCTTTTTTCATTTTTGGCGCAGCCTCTATTTTAGCTTTTAATTCTGCTGGTAGATTTTTTTGATTTCCTACTAATTCTTTTTTAGCTGGTGATTTTTTTACCATTTTTACAGGTGCTTTTTTCATTTTCATTGCTGCTTTTTTCATTTTTGCGGGTGCTTTTTTCATTTTAAATTTTGTTTTTTATATGTTTAAACATTGAGTTACCTAATTCTTCGCCCATTTTACTATCAGACTTATAGTGAGCGTGGGCAACTCGTCTACTATAAGATATATTTTTAGCTGTCTGCATAAAAGCAGATTTACCATATTTCATTTTTAACACATTACCAATTAATACACCTTGAACAGAGTGACCTGATGGATACGATGGTGTTTGCATTGACTTTATTACGAAAGCAGATAAATTTTTATCTAGCTCATAAGGTCTTTTTCTATTATGATATTTCTTTAATTCTAATATTACAGGTGCAGAATCTTTTATAAGCTTTTTAGCTATACTTTTATCATAGTCTTTTACGCCTTGTTCTTTAGCTGTTTTAGCAAATGCAGATTCTATATTATCAAACTTCTTTACAAAATCTTTTTTTAAAGGTATTTTTTTAAGCTCGTTTATTTCTGTACGAGTAGTATAACCACTATCAACTGGTGGTTTCTTTTTTTTAAACGGACTTATATTAAAATCTTTAAACATTATTTCTTTTTACCTAAACGTTTTCTAACTATATTCATAACAGTTTTCATTTTAGCTGCATAACTAGGATTTTTACCTCTATTAAACACAAATTGTTGATTTAAACTACCAATAATCCTATTTAATTTGCCTTTACGTGTTTTAATTAGCCAACTAGCCAAACCAGAAGGTGATAAATTTTTAAATTTACCTTTAGCATCTGGAGCGTCAGAGTCTTTCCATGTAATAGACTTAGCAGTCTTTTTCTTTTTAAAAGGATTATTACCTTGGTTATACATTAGCACTTACCTTGTCTCTGTGTTTTAGAAGCCCACATATTAGCATACGCACTAGGATATACTTTAAATTTTCTTTTAGCCGCAGCTTTACAACTAGCGCTTAACTTTTTTAAAGCAGGTGATTTTTTCGACAACATATTGTCTATTTTTTTAGCTTGACCAGCGTGTAAATTACTAGCTTTTTTTAATTCTTTAGATATTTTTTTTAATTTTTGTTTGCTCATAGTTTTTATTTTTTAACATCTCCATCTACGTCTAGCGGCTTTACCTCTTTCACCGGTCCAACCTTTTGATCTAGCGCAGAACGATTTTCTTCTTTTTGCAGCTTTACTACCTGGTTTAACTTTTCCCGTTACAGCTGTTTTAAGCTTACTTCCAGGGTTTTTACGTCTATATTCTTTAACTCCCTTAGAAGTCATCCCAGCACCTTCCTTGACTGTTCTAAAGTTACGACCTTTACCTTTTGTAGTTTTTCTAGGCTCGCTACTCTTTTTTCTTTTTCTTTTTTCTAATGGTGAACCATCATTTCTTCTACGACCACAACTAGTAACAGCAAAAGGATTACCTTCTTGAACGTATCCTTTAGTTTTTTTAAACATACTATTTTGTGTTTCGCTTCCAGGCATAATTAAAAGTCACTCATTAATTGATTATCTATTTCTTCTTGTACCTCTTCTTTTGTTGCTACCATTTTAAAGCTTAAATCAGCTTGAAATCTAGCAACCTCTTCACCATCTTTAAATACTATAATAGTAGGTACAACTGCTATTTTGTATTTAGTTTGTGCCTCTGTATCTTTAGCTATATCCGTATAACCTTTAGTTTTTGCATCGTTAAGATCCATAAACCAAGAAACATCATTAGCGCTATTCCATCCAGCATTAAAATGTTTTAGTTCTATTTGTCCAAAAGCTGTTGTAACTATTAACCAAAATATAATTACAAATAAGTACGCTGTTTTATTTTTCATTATCTATTGTATAGTTTATCTTCTATTTTTTCAAGAGTTTCTTTAATTTCTTTCACGTCTTCTTGAGTATCCATAATAGTATTACGTATCATTTGATCTTTCATGTTAAACTCCATTCTAGTTACTTCATCTGGTGGGATGACTGGTAATTCTTTTGCTTCAGCTATATCTGCTTGAAGCATAAAGTACATACTTATTAAAGTCGCCATTGCAAAGCCTATACCTATTAGCGTTTTTATACTTAATTTAAACGCTGTGTCTTCATTTAATTCTTTTGCCATTTAAAAAATTGTGTAATTTAATCCTAGTTTAAAATCGTACCATTCTCTATTCCAATACTTATTGTATTTTCCTTCTAAAAAATATCCTAAATTTTTATTTTGTTTTATACCATATATAAAACCAAATGAATAATCATACCATTGGTCTTCTTCTATATAGTTGTGATAACTAAACTCACTACCGTCATTATAATGATAAGGCATTAAGTTACCCCAAGCGTGCATCCATGTTTTTTTAGAATACTTATAATAATCAAAACCAAAAACAACAGAGTGTTGTATTACTTTTGACAAGTCGTTTCTTTTCTTTTCAGTATAATCTGATAATACTTCTGGTATAACAACCGCCTCCCAAACCTCAGCGCTAGTTGCTACAACTTCACCCGATGGATTATAGTATTCGTTGCTATACACATCTACCGTATAACCTTCTTGTAACGCTAAATATGTATAATGTAAATTACCATTTGATAATATCCATTCAGATAACGGATCATAACCATAAGGTTCTGCTAGTCTATGTGCTAACCCAGCGTTAAAAGATAAGTTTTTACCTTTTCTATATCTATATCTTTCTGATGCTTCAAAGTATTCAACATCAGCAAAACCATCTTGTAAGTATTCTACTTTTAAAGCAAAAAAGTTTACACACAAACCACTAGGACAACCATCATCAGAACTAAATCTAATAAAGTGGTGTTGATCCATGTAGTCTACGCCTTCTTGTCTTTTATAATCTACTTCAAATAAATATTCAACTCCTTTAACTTTACCTACAGTAGCCGCATCACTGTAGTTTGATTCAGTTCCATCATAAAAAGTCTGTGCTTTATTTTCATATCCAAACCTAGCTATTTTACGTAAACCAATAGTAAAATTATAATCATAAGGAGTTGAAATAGTTTGTGTAGATAAACCATTACCTACAGAAAACACTTCAACATCTGATAATGATGTACCACCATTTACAGCGGCATAAAATGTAGAAAACTTTAGAAGCTTTTTAACATCTATATTTGGATTTGTTTGCGAACAGCATTTCTTTGGAGCTGTGCAAGCAATTAAAATAGTTGTTAATAATATTATTAGTTTTTTCACCATTGTTATATAGTCACTTATTTTTTAAAAATTTTATCTTATAAACTTTCTTTTGAACTCTTTTTTCTTAGTTTTCTTTTTGCTTTTAATAGATTCTTTAATATCTTCCATCTTTTTGTTTTCAAGATTAAGATTATATTGACTCCAACCTAAAAACATTAAAGATCTTTCCCAAGCCGAGTGTTCGTTATTTAAAGCTTGTCTAACGTTTTGTGTTTTGTTATATAATCTATTTAAAGGTATGTTTGTAAAGGCCTCTGTATAATTAGTAACAGCAGACCATTGAGGGTTATCAATATCAAATGTTTCCATTTCTTTTATAACTTTTTTGTTGTAGTTAAAAGTTTTTTCAGCATTAACAATTTTTCTCATTTTAATACCTAAAACTGGCGATAAGTTTAAAGCTTCTAAAGCAACAGCGCTTTCATCCGGGTTATAATTAACATCTCTTTGTCTAGCAAAAGCAATAGCTACGTTTTTTAAAGTGGCAACTACACCACCAATTAAACCAGATCCTCTTAATACAGAATCAATACTACCGTTTATTAGCCTTTCTTGTTTCTTAATAAATAAGTTATTTACGTCTTCTTCGTCGTCGTCAAATAACATAGCAAACAAAGCTGTTTGCAACGTATAGAATATAGCGTTTTGAACAGCAAAGTAATATGTTATTCTAGCTGCATTAGATATGTCACTCTGCATTTGAGTGGTATTAGGCTTTGTTATTCTTCTATTGTATATATCTTGAAAAGCTTTTTTACCTAATCTATTAAACTGAGATGTAACGTTTTGGAAGTTTAATATAACCTTACCAATAACAGACGCTTGTTGCTTAGAAACCATATCAGGTCTTGCTGACTGCTGAGTTGATTGTGTTATGTTTTGAAAATCTGTAAAAGCAGCTGCCTCAGCTTCTTTTTGAGACATACCTTGTTTTAAGTACGTGTTTATTCTATTTCTATAATATGTAGCGCCACCTGTCGCGATTGCAATATTATCACCAATTTGAGTAGGTAAAAATCCTAGTTCTAATAATTTAGATATTAATTTTCTAGTTATATCTTTAGAGTTACGTAAACTAGCAGCAAGCTCAGCACCATTAACATCTGTTTGTATACCACCTCGTCTTTGTTTTAACATGTCAGAGTTAAATATGAACGACCAATCAGCCCAATATTGTTTTTGGTTTGCAAAAGCTTTAGCAGCGGCAAATATATTGTTGTCAGCAAAGTTAATATAGTTAACTAAAGACATTTGCTGTAACAACGCTGATCTCATGTTAAAGAACATAACTGTACCAACAGAACCGTTTAAATAGTTCATAAGCTTGTTAACTTGAGCGTTTTGTCCAGTAGGTCTATTTCTACCAGTTTTAATTCTATATAACATATCTTCTAAAGAAGATCTAACACCTTTACCATAACCAGCTTCAATTTTGTTTAAATTTTCTTCTGAAAATATTATTTCAGCGTTTTCTATAAACTCACCAAAAAACTGCTGTCTACCAATTCTACCTGTAGCATCATCTAGATCCATTCTTATATCACCAGAGTTCCAGCCTTCAGTAGGTGTTACATACGTATCTTGCTTAGATATAACATTTAAAGCTTCAGCATAAGTTTGTAATTGCGGATCACTCATTACCAACTCTGACAAAGTAGTTTGATCTGTTTCGCTTAAACCTGGAATATTGTAATCATGTTTATTCCATAAATAAACTCTTATAGCATCTTGAAAAGTAAAATCACCATCTGGAGTTTTTTTAGTAAGCTTTTTTCTTATATCTGGAAATTGTTTATTTAAAGCTTTATAATCGTTAGCAACACTTTGCCTAGCTGTATCATACTCTCTATTAGCTCTATTCAAAGGTCTAATTAAAGCTTTTTCAAAAAAGTCTCTATGAGCGTTACCTTCTTTACCTTTACCCATAAAGTTATATAATAAACCTACAAAATCCTCGTGTGATGGTGGGATAAAATATCTAAACTTACCTTTACTTTCACCACGCTTTCTACCTTTAATAGCTGAAAATCTTTTCTTAGATTCAATGCCAGTTACATTTTCTAGTATATCATTAAATTGGTCATTCATACCTTTACTAAACTTAACTCTAGCTTGTTGAACTTTAGACTTAACATCAAATTGATCTAACATATTTTTAACAGCCTGTACATTTTGTAACGCGTCATCAGCAAAATAAAAGTCATTATATCCTTCACCAACTTTATCAGCTATCCACAATGCTTTAGCTTCACTAGTACTATTACCTAAGCCAGTTATATTTTTTAAAGGTATATTTAAACCATTAGCTTTTAAAAAATCAAATATAGCTTTTTGTGCCGCAGGTGGTCTAGCTGTTAGTACAAACATATTTTCAGGACCAAACTTACCTTGTAGCTTTATTGCTTTGTTAAACAATGGTGCTAACTTACCTTTTACAACTTTGTTAAAATCTGAAAAATCAAATGTAAAACCTTGATCTAATAAATCTTCGTATGTGCTAGCGTACTCTTCTGCATTTAAAGTTCCAGTAGTTCCATCTGGTCTAGTAAATTTAACTAACGATTGTGTTGTAGCTAATGTATCGTCAAAATCTAAAACAGTAATACCTTTTGTTTCTTTAGTAGACCTAGACATTTTAATAGCATTGTCTAACGTTTTAACTTTCGAGATACTTTTTGAAAAAGCAGGAGGATTACCTAGTGCTTCTAAAATACCCTGCTCAGTAATAAGACCAGAGTTAGGAGCGTTGTTTGGTTGACCTTTGTTAACACTTTTATCAAGCCTAAACTGTAAACCCGTTTTAAATGTTACAAACTCTTTAGAGCCTCTTTTTTCACTTTTACCATACCTAAGACTAGCATAAACTTCTGTTGCAGCATCTAACATTGGTAAACCTTTAAAGATAGAAGTTGGATCAATTCTAGACGCTCCATAGCCAAATATACTAATAGATTTTACTTTACCAGCTTCTTTAGTAGCATAATGATTCTGTATAACTTCTACACCAGTTTTTAAAACACCTAATTCTTTACCTACTTTATTCCAAACTTCTCTAGGCATTGCTTCTGTGGCTATTTTTGGTCCTTTTACCACATCACCTGTTATTTTTTCTGCAAACTCTAAGTCACCTTTCTTGTATCCGTATTTTTTATTATAAATATCTATTTCTTTATTTATAACTTCTACTTTTTCTTTTAAATTTGGTATAATTGTATTTTCAACAAAAGATTTTAAAGTAGTTTTACCATCTCTACTTTTTATATCATTGTGAATATTATTAGCTAATGTAAATACTTTGTTTTTTATATTTAAATTATTAATTAGTGTACTACCAAAAAAAGCGCTTAATTGTTTCTTTATTTCATGGTTTTCTATTTCACCTAAATAACTAACCTGCGCGTCAGCTCTACCACCTTCTTCGCCTACAACCTCTAGTGTTACCATAAAGTCCTCAATGTTATTACTAATTTCTTGTAATGTTTCCGCAAAAGCTTGTTCGTAAACAAAACCTTCGTTCCATTTATTAGTTTTTTTATTGTAACTAAAAGTTAACACTTTATCTCCTTCTTTCCAATTTGGCGGCTTATAATAATGGGTAAGACCGTTTATAGGTTTTTTAAGCCTACCCATTTGTGCGTTTATATTGTTTGCTTTTTTATTAAAAGTTTTTGAAAACTTAACAGAATCAAAACTAACTTGCTCATTTGTAGCATTTTCAGCACTATCAGACAAAGTACTCATAAAAGCCAAAAGCTTAGCCTCTATATTATCAGAATTTTCTACAATATAATTATCAACAGCGAGACTTGCTTTTCTTTTTGCAATACGTCTTATCAAAGCAGTTCTTCTTTCTCTTAAATCATTTGGTTTACCTTCTAAAAACCATTTTATATACTCACGCTTGTTAGTAGTGTTTATTTGAGTGTCTTTTACGAAGTTACTAACTTTACCTGTTACAGGGTCTATATTTTTATAATCTTTTTTACCTGTCTTTTCTTGTTTAAACCACTTTTTATAAGCAGTTCGTATTGTTTTAATACCTAGGCTTGGAACCACTTCGTCGTATTCATTTCTAATAAAAGACTCGTATTCAGGAGTAGGTTCAACTTTACCTGTTTCTTTGTTTTTTGCAATACCAGGTATTGATTTACTAAGCTCTGATCTTATGTCTTTAGCCACAAGCTCTTCCATTTTAGCTTTGGCTTGTTTAAAAGTTATTTTACCATCAGCTAAATCATTTAATAAACTATTAACCTCTTCTATTGTTAAAGCATCTGCTAAACCACTATCTAACTCTACATTAAAATCTTTTAATTTTCTAAGTTTAACATCTTTTTGATCTACTTCAGTTGTTTCAGTTGGCGTCGTGTCTTCTAACTCTTTTGCCTCTTTAGCGTCTATAGTGGTTGTTTTCTTTCTTATTTCTCCTTCTTCAAATAATTTCTTTTTAGCTACTAAACCAGAATATACAACGTTACCAGCTTTTCCACTACCACCATATATCCATTTAGATAACTCAGGGGTTTTAGCCGGATCGTAATTCATTAATCTATCAGCAAGATTTTGTCTTTGTATTTCTTTTTGCTCTCTTGATATACCCTCTCCAAATATTCTATCAAATTTACCTTCAATCATGCCAGAGTATACATTGTCAAAAGCACCTCCTGGTTTTTGAAATTCAGCTATTGTTTTAGCGCCTTCAGTTAAAGCGTCTATCTTTTGTGATATATCACCTTTACCTTTGTCTAAATTTACAGTTGATGATTTAAATAAACCAGCTTTTGGTTTTTTTATTTTTTTACCAGCTACAGTTTCAACTGCTTTCTTTTGAGTTATTTTACCTAATAAACCGGTTCTACCTATGTTTTCATTGTAGTCAATTAATAAATCAAAAACTTCTTTACCGTTTTTAAAATCTACTTTATCAAAACCAAGTCCTAAGCCTCGAACCATAGTTCTAAAATTATTTTTAATACCAGTTGAGGCTTCTTCCACCACATCTATTTTTTCATTCTTAATTAAATCAGAAAACATTGTAAAATATTCCTCTATCCAACTATTGTTATTCATGATAATTAAACCATCTTTATCTCTTTGTACTTTACCGTCAGCATCTAATTTAGCATAACCATTTTTAGGATTAGCAAGTCTTTTTTCTATTGATTTTATTATATAATCTCCATTATCTAACTTTTTAACATAATCTCTAAAAGCCACAACAGATTCTCTTAAAAACTTTGGATCATTAGCAAACCTATGGCTCATCGCGTAGTGTAATATCTCATGTCCTATTACATTAGTAGCTGATTGCATAGCTGCTACATCTCTATTAATAAATATCTTTCTTTTACCATCTTCCATAATATCAAAAAACCCTTCAGCACTACTCATTATATTCTTGCCGTATTTCTTTTTTAATTCATCAAATTTTTCTTGAGTGTCCACGTAGTCATAATTTAAATCTTTAGCTTTGAACCAAAGATTTTCATTTTGCTTATCTAGATCTTCAGCAACTCTTATATATTTAGATAGTTCAAGTTCTATTTCAGAATCATAGTTTATATCTGTAACAGCAAATAAATCACCTACTACACCTGCTGCTTCTTTAAAATCTTTTTTAGCTTGCTCTTTAGCTGACTCAGAATATTTTTTACCACCATTAATTATATCTAGAGCGTCATGTTGTTCTTGAATTTTATCTAGCATTAACTCAAGACTTTCAGGCTCTTCTTTCTGCATCATTTCAAACCTATCATAAAGTTGATTACGTAAATCTTTTTGTTGTTTCTTTATGTTATCTACAACACGTTGAAACTTTTCTTTTTTATTATCAGGCGCGTTTTCTAAATCTTCTTGTGCTTCTTGTAATTTATAAAATAAACCAGCTTGATCGTTTTTATAACTTTTTGATGCAAAATACTCGTAAAGGCTTGTTTTGTCTGACCTACTACCAGCAGCAGATATTGTACCGCTAGTACCACCCAAAGCAAAACCAAGCATACCAGCGTGTAAAGCTTGCCTAAAATATTGAGCTTGCGTTATTTCGTCTCCATAAAGTATATCGTCGCCAGCGTTTTGTACTACAGAAGTAATAGCCTCTTGTGCAAACTCATATCTACCACCTTTAAAACCAGTTCTAATAATACCACCTATACTATTAGTTATAGCACTTCTAGCATCTTTTGATATTTTAGCGCCTTTGGATTTAGTAAAAACTTTTCCTAGTTTATTTAAATATCTACCTCCAAAATATTCCCCTATAGCATCTGCACCACCATAAACAACCGAAACCCCAATTATTGAGCCAGCTTTTTCTTCTGCTCTTTTAGGATCTAATAAATCACTATGTAATTTTTCAGCAAAACCACTACCACCTAAAAGTCCGTAACCACCTGGTCCAAGTCTACTAACGATTATAGAAGGTGCTGCTCCAGCAACCTCACCAACAAAAGCATCTCCAGCCTTGCCGTACTCGCCCCTATCAATTAAATCAAAAGAACTTAATTGTTGACCAGTTTCTTTATCCTTATACTTTACTATTGCTTGATCAAACATCGCGGATAAACCTTTAAGCTTTACTATATTGTAAGGGTTTTCTTCATCAAATTCTTCTCTAGAAACACCACTTGCTCTAGCTGCTACTCTTTTAGCAATATACTTAGGTATTCCTTCAAATTCCATTTCAACTTGTTGTTCAGCAAAATTAGATATAGTTTCTGCTAAATCTACACCTCCTTTAACAAACTTAGCTAATTTATCTATAGCAAAAGCGGTGGCTTTATCTTGAGTTTGTAAAGCTATTTGTAAAGGAGGTTTATCAACAATAACACTTGAATCTTCTTTATCACCACTAAAAAATTGCTTGTTAAAAGTATCAAAGTCGCCAGAGTATAAATCTTGGTCTATTATAGCTTCATGAACTTTTGACTTATAATTATCGTCTTGTAATTTGCTTTGAAATTCATCAAAACTAATTGACAATAAATCTTGATCAATTAAGGCGTTATGTAATTTTTCTATACTCATTATTAGTCTAATAATTTTTTACCACCACCTCCACTAAGATAATGCGATGGTATAAATTCTTTTATAGCTTTATCACTTTTAAATTTTTTATTACCTTCAAATTCTCCTGTTTCGCTATTATATGTTTTATAAATAAAATCTTTACCATCAAATTCAAAACCATAAGTATTAGCTCCTTCAAAGCCTGGTATAAAATCACCTTTTTTAGCATTGTTAAACTCTTTAATTTTATTATTTACAAATTGTGATTCCATGTATATATAGTCGTTCCCAAATCTACTTTTACCTAAGTTTAATTTACCAGATTTACCAGTTTTACTTGGACTAGGTGGCTTGTAATTAGCTTTACCTTCATTATAAGAAGACTCAGCAACATCAGTGTAATACTCAGACATCATATCGTTTAACTCTCCAACATTACTTTTATCCCACATCCAACCAAACTCTAAATTAGCTGAAATATCTTTATTTCCAGTTTTTTCTCTTTCTTGTCTAACTTTATTTACTTCTACAAGTTGATTTTCATTATAAAATTTATCATCTAATAAACCATCCGCCCACATTCTTTTAAATGATAAATTACCAGCTTTTCTTCCATCTGGTAATTGATATTCATTATCACCGGTTAAATCAGTTAAAGCCATAGCCATTATACCTGTGTTACCTGTTGATTTAAATGTAGCTGCTAAAGAATTTTTTATATCATCTCTATAAAAACTTTTACCACCTTCACCCATCTTTTTAGCATCCAACATAACACCTAAACTAGCAGTTTCAGATATATTATTTTTTTCAGTATATTTACCAGCAACATCTTTATATTTATGATAACCATATTCAGTTGTAAAACCCATGTTTCCATTAGATTCTACATTAAGCGTACTATTGTTA
>Ga0208919_1000683_pt1 | contig 21539 bp, 37 predicted proteins | sample 4_EtaG_FD_184076 | JGI IMG/M metagenome (GOLD analysis project Ga0208919, IMG submission 184076) | Marine viral communities from the Subarctic Pacific Ocean - 4_ETSP_OMZ_AT15127 metaG (SPAdes) (version 3) | ecosystem: Environmental > Aquatic > Marine > Oceanic | place: Pacific Ocean | collected...
ACGCACATATAGTATTTTTTCCAGAAGAACTTTTCTAAATTAAGTTTAGATTTGCCCATGCCATGTTGTATATGAGTGATTCTTCCATGTCATCATCTATTTCCAAATCAAAATCCTTTATGCATTTATGGACTAATTCATGTGTTATTGTTGATAATATATCATCTAATGTTTCGTGATTATTAAGATAAATAATAATCCTACCAGAATCAGGGTAAAATATACCCCTCTCATCACATCCTGTAACCTTGAAATTCATCTATATCTAAGTAAGAGTTATATAGCCTAATAAAATTTACTATCTCATGTGGAGTAGGTTTTGGGCATGGTATGAGAAACATACAACAACAAGCCTATTTATAACAGCATTAATCATATATATACAAATTCCTCATATGGTCTGGAATATGGATTTATATCTAGAAATGGGTATGATATCCAGAGTTAATCCAATTTTAGATTTTTTCCTATATGGTGTTGATTTAATTGAGGTAATACCTATGATAAATATAGCAATGCTTATTTACTCCAGAATTAGAAAAAAATAGTGGAGATAAAAGCATGGTTAATAGTAACTGCTGGAATAGGTTTATTTTATGGATTGGCGATATTAAGTGGTAATTTTCCACCTGATAAAGAAATGGTTGAAGAATGTAGACAAATGGCTGTGGCAATGACTAGGAATTGTCCATAACTTTATATAAGGTGATAAAATATTTTAGACATGGCAGAAGAAGATTCGCAAGCTCCTAGATGGGATCTTGTAACAAAAGGGTATGATAAAATAGACGGTGTTATTGATGACTTTGTACAAAAAGATGAAATGAATATGTTAGAATTATCTATAGTATTTATGATGGTTAATAAAAGACTTAGCCAACAAGATATGGGTATGTATATGGAATACCTAAAAGAAGAAGCAAATAAAAGTGCTAAAGATTCAGGACTTTATAGATAGATAAAGCAGATTTAACTTCTTTAATTGATTCATCGTTAAGCATATCTTTGAATAAAATAGGGCACTCTTGTTCTATTAAATCTACTACTATACAATTATTCCACTCAAGTGTCTTCTTTTGAACTATATCTCTTTGAGCTAATCCTATACCGTTATGTCGTTTATCTTGAACACGTATTGCTACGTTTTTATCTCCCTTTGTTATTAAAATATCAATTGTTTCTTTTTCTTGTCTCTCTGTTATTGTTTCAATCCATTCTTCATCTAATAGATCTTTAAATGGTACTTGCGTTTTGAATTCTGCTTCAGGGAATTCTGATTTTAATATTTCTAATGCAGTATCTTCTCCTCTTCCTATAAATTGCCCTTTTTCGTTTTTATACATAGTTTAGACTGTCAAATCCCCTTAATAAGACTTCCCATTTTTTACCTGTATACTTTACATTAATTGACATTGCTAATATCTTCTTATCTGTCATAAAATCTATTATTTCCTGATCTTTTGCCCAAGCATTGGTTTTTATTTGAAGGAAAACTGGAACTCCGTCTTCATTAAAACAAATACCATCAAAAAGATTCCATAAATCTAATGCCCTATACCATTCTCCTCTAGTGTATACTAAGTCTGCTCTTCTTATGTGTGGCTTTAACCATATTTCATCATAACCTAATTCTAAAAGATATAATACTGCTTTTCTATTAGAAGATCTCATCCTTGCTCTTGGATTCATATAAACACTTCTAAGTATCAATATAAAAGTGTGTAGGCATCAATGCAGGTAAAATCGTCAGAAAACCTTCTCAAGCATTCTTACACAATGTAATATGACTTGAATGTAGCCTACACATAAAAAATATTATGTAATCCCATATATAAACTATTCTGGATCTTTTATACCTTCAGCACCTAAAATAAACTCTGCATCTGCTTGTGCATGTTCTGGTGAGTCTACCATTCTTGCTATTCTTTTCTTTCCTGATTTCTTAAAGTATATTCTATATGTTGAAGCATGACCTACAACATTACCACCAATTGGTTTAATTGGATCACCAAACATCATAGCTGGATCTGATTGTACTTGGTTTGTGAATATAACAGCACATTTAAAATAATACGAAAGATTCTTTATGTGTGTCATTAATCTTGCTATTTGCATTTGTCTCTCAGCAAGTGTTCCTCTACCTAGGTATTCTTCTCTGAATTGACCTATAGCACCATCTAAGATAACTATTTTTGGTCTTTTTTCCATCATAACTTTTGATAAGTTATTTGTTGTTCCCATTAATTGTTCTGTGTTAGGACAATAAAAATATGATATATTATCTAAGAAGTCTGCTGCTTGCTCAGAATCTTCTGCATGTTCTCTTGCTACTAGTATTTCCATAATTCTTCTTGGCTTGAACGTATCTTCACAGTCAACCCAAACTACATTATCACCGTTCTTGATTGTTTCTACGGTTAAACTATTACAGAATTGTGTTTTACCTGAACCAAATTCACCATATACTTCATATGTTGCTTCTGGTTTAACACCACCACCAAGTAATTCATCTACACCTTTAGCTTCTGTTTTAGTTGTTGGTAAACTATCTTGGTATGACATTAACTCTCTAGTTGACATATCTGATTTCCTGATAAGTCCTTGATCTTCTAGTATCTTTTGACAGCCAAACACCCAACTATCTGCTTTATGTTTGTCTACTCCTGCTATTTCTGATACTTCTTTTGAGCCTCTTACACATATATCTATAATTGATGTGATACCAAATGATTCTAACTTCTTTTTAGTAACTGCACCGACACCTTCTAACTGATCAACACCATAATCTAGTTCTTCAGTTGGTGTTTCTAATTGTTCTTCCACATTATCATCTACATCGTCTTTCATATAACTTCACCTATGTCTTACTCCATGTGTTATCTTTATTTAATTTTATAACACAACTGCTTTCCCATAATCCAAATAATTTCTTTGCTGATACGTCATCAAATCCATCTTCTTTTGATAGTAGTTGAATAAATAATATTTCTCTAACATTACCGTTTTTATCTTTAGACTCGTTCCATACTCTATGTGCTTTCTTTTCTTTTGTTTCATTTTTAGTATTGGATGATACAGTATTACCATGAATGTTTTTACCTGTAGTGAAATCAAAATCAAATGATTCAAACATGCTTTTGACAATAGATTCTACTTCTAAGACATCCTCTTCTGATACTTCATCTCTCAAATGTAGTTTTGCATGTGCTGTTGATAATCTAACTATTGCTTCTAACTGTCTTGTTCCTATAGTAATACTAGAATCTTCTTGTGATGCAATCTTTCTCATTTGTTGGTATATACTTAGTATTTTATCCTGTGAAGATGCTGTTAATATTGGTTTAAGTTTTCTAACATGGTTTAAGTATTTTGATAGTATATCCTCATCTAATAAAACGTTAGATGCTTCTATTCCATTAACAAATGTGTTTAAAATAAATTCTGCTTTTCTCTTATCTTCTTTTTCGTCTATAGTATCTCTAATAAGCCATATTAAGTCAAATCTTGATAAAAGTGGTGGTGGTACATCTATGTTAGTTGCTAATGATTCATCTATATCATAACTACCAAACTTTGGGTTTGCTGCTGCAAGTATTGCTGTCTTAGCTGGTAATGTCATCCTATAACCTGCTTTTGCTATTGATACTGTCTGTTGTTCCATCGCTTCATGTAAACCTGATCTATCTGTGGTATTCATCTTATCAAATTCATCGATAAAAGCAAATCCACCAGAACATAGTGGTAAAACACCTGCTTGTGCTATATACTTACCACTGTCTAGTTTTACTAAGCCTATTGTTAAACCTGCTGCTGAAGAACCTTTACCTGAAGTATATATTGACTTTTGTGTTATTTTCTTTGAGAACTTTAATAATTCTGATTTTGCCATTGATGGATCACCTACAAGTAAAACATTAACGTCACCACGCTTTAAACCACCCACACCACCTACCAGTTGTAATAAAATTGATTTCTTAATATTATTATATCCGTATATTTGTGGTGCAAAGCTTAAACATAATTTTTCTAAAAAGTTTCCACCAGTAACTAATTTTTTAATAATACTAAACTCGTCATCTGATAACGTTGCCTCATGTGGGTTATCTAGATCTTTTTCTGATACAACATCAATTAGAATACTATTCTCATTTGTCTTCGTGTTGAAAACAGACCTATAAACGCCTGTTATCTGTTTTTTCTGTCCTATGAAAATACTACCTACTAAGTCACCAGTAATAAGACCCTCAAATATCACAGGAGAGTTACTACGTGAACTTTCCATAAATTCTTGTAATAGCACATGTTTGAGATTATCGGTAATTGCTGTTTCTCTGTCAACCTCTAATAACGCCTTTTTACACGAAATGTTGTTACAGTGAATAGTAGGTAATTTCTTATCTATATCACATTTTACATCTACGCTTTTCATGCATTTTGGGCATGTCATGGTGCATTCTTTGATATACGTCATAGTGTTTTCTGTTGCAATTACATCACAGTCAAAAGTCACTATACAGCTCTCATGTTCTCTTGCGTTTAGACTATGCATTGATGTTGATTCATTGAAATGGAACCTAAATTTGAGATATCTGTATGCATGCGAAACATCAATATCTTGTTTTTTTTCCTGAAGAATATCGAAGATTGCCTGTCTCACATAATCTTCAAATCGACTATTTGCCTCTATAAACAAATCTGTTAGTTTTTCATCGGATACATCAAGTGTGAAAGTACCATTAGGTCTTAATGCATCTATAACGTCTATATGATCTTTACTATAGAATATCTGCTTAAGTTCTCCCACTATTGCTGATTCTGTCATCTGATTCATAGTAATTTCTCAATCCTCTTTCTAAGTACATTATCTATTTGTCTGTGCCTGATTTGTATTTTTTTAAGCTCTGCTGGAGGAACTTTTTCAATAACTTTTTTCCAAACTTCTATGTCATCAAAAAATGAAGGAACTAAACCACTCACATCATTATTAACGAAGTCCTCAATTTTAGAGTTGTCTTTCTTATGATTATTAATATATTCTTGTGCTGCTACCACTAACACTTTACTTAAGGACATATCGTGTGGTTTAACCTTTTTAATTAACTCAATTATTCTTTCACAGTCATCAGGAACACTAATACATCTAATCTTTGTCATGAATATAATTCATCTAATGATAATATAAACCTACCCAAAAAAAAAGTTATATAAGTTATATATATAATATATATAACTATTATCAAGTAGCTCCATTATTGGTATCAATTATAATCAGTTTAATTTAAATAGGGTATCACGGTAGATGCTCTATGTTTCTAGATGTATTTTGGAAAAAAGATGGAAAACAACATAAAACTGAAGTTCATATCTCAAAATTATTCCCTGTTGTAAGGGACATGGAGTTCCAAGGCGTAAGAACTTGGTTCAGAATGTCTAACAACTAACCCCCCCCTTTTTATTTTATAGTTACTTCAATATTCATTGCTAAGAAAGTTACTGCTAACATTATAGGAACTGATATAACAGGTATTATAATAGTATATAATTCAGGATGTTTCTTAAGTAATTTCATTTAATTCTAGTAAAAATATGTGCCATAGACCTACCTTCTTTTGTCTCTATCTTACCTCTTCTCATTTCAAGCACACCTTCTTTAGTTAATTCTTTAAGTACATCCATTACTCTTCTTGGGTGTTTATCTAATGAATCTGCTACCAACGAACATATCGTAGGCTTACCTATAGGTAATTTTTCAAGTATTAATTCTTTAGTTGTTTTTGATTCCCATACATAGGAATCTTTATCAGTTAATGTGAATACATATTTCTTCTTCAAAAGTGTCTCACCAATGGTTTAATTTCTAACTCTGCAATATGTTTCTTTACAATTACATCCTCATTAGGTTCAATAATGAACTCAACAGAACCAACATCAGGAGTAGTACCTGCAACACCACCTCTAAATAAGTGTGCATCAGGGAATTTCCATGCTGGTGTAGATACACCATGAGTGTGTGGGAACTCTACATGTACGAAGTAATGAACATGACTTCTTACTATTACATCTGCTTTGTGTAATTTACCTGCTTCGAAATGCATTCCTGCTAACTCTCTTGATATAGCAGTTGTTCTATATGCAGCCCATTTATTAAATCCTACATGATGAGTAAAGTTAAACATCTTTCCATTAATATCTACAAATGCATAATAATCTGTAAGTCCACTACCACCATATGCTTTGTAACCTGTAGCACCTATACGTTGTGCTAAAACTTCTTCATAATTAGTAGCACCTACTTGAACGTGATAACCTGAACCTCTTACAAACATTAAGTTATCATATGGTATTAATTTTATTAGTTTAGCTGAGTCTTCCATTTGATCATTGATATCTGTTGTCCATGATTGCTGTCCTAACTGTCTAGGATTAGCACCATCCATAGGTTCACCATTAATAACTAACAACTTAGGTTTTTGAGATAAAGAATCTATACTATCAACCCAAGCATTGTATAATATTTTTTGTAGTTTATTTGGTTTATATGAACCACCACTCTCACCTATTGTAGGCTCTGGTGAACAAACAGACGTAAAAGATCCATCATGTATATCTGAATAAACAACAATAGATTTAGATGAACCCTGTCTACCTAGCTTTGTAACTTTATTCTTTTTTAGGTAGGCTTCAACCCAATCCTTTTGTTCTTTTGTTAATCTCATGGCTATCGTTTCTTATCCTCACTTATAATTGTTTGTGTTGTATTTTCTGCATGATCTTCTACTGTTAATTTTTTCTTTATCATTCTCCAGTGCTCTTGTTTTCTTTTTGTAGAGCTATAATCATCAGGTAAATGATGTATACATGGCTCTGCTAAATTATACCATCCACAAACATCACAAGTCCTTTCTATCTTTCTCATTTTTGCTCTTGCTCTTTTTCTATATTCAGGATCGTTCCAAGCATAGCCATCTTTTGATTTTGACTTACCTTTTATTTTCCATTTACCATTAGGCTGTTTTTCCCAATCAATCAATTCTTATTTCATTTCTCCCATTGGTTATATCTGTTATATCTACACCTGTAAATTTTGTTTTTCTTCTAAACCTAGAGGGTAACGTAAACTGTTTTACCCTTCCCTCTGCAACTCTATCATGTACTTCAGATGAAAAGAATTTTCTTTGATCACCTGCTTTACCATAGAAGTCATCATACTTTTGTGTAGTTAGTTTGTCTGGATAGTATACCATAAGTACCATATGTGCTAACTCATGGCATATTACAGACATGTTTTGTAGATAAATTAATGGGTTATTACTATCAGTTATGTAACATACAACAGTACCTTGACCTGTAACACCGTGAGGTATATCATAATCTAATTGATCGTTTGGTACAGGTGTGTAAAAAGACCTATCAAATTCCTTCGTAGATGCGATTGTAATCTTCCACTTATCTTGTTGCACATACCTAGCATAATCTTTATGGTTATAGTGTTCATATATGTAATGTAATATTGATCTCTCATAGAGTCTCTCATCTATATTATTTGTTTGGAAATCTATTATCATTTTAATCTACTCTAATATGAATAGCCTTCATATTTAAGTTCTTCTTCTTACTTTTATACCTAGTATGAGTAGAAAGTTTTCTTTTACAACAAGGACACGTTAAGTAATCAGTTTTTATTGATATAGCACAAGTTCTACATTTCTTCCACCCACTCCCTAATAATACAAAGCCAGTGGTTATTGGTTTAATTTCTAATCTCTCACATATATTCTTACATACATTCATTACCAGACACTTCCTTTATCTGAACAATCCATATGAGCACCACAATTTTCACATATTAAATGGCACTCTGTCATCTTTCTCATACTTTTAAATTCACACTTAGGACAATCTTGTTTTTCTTCACTCATATTAAATAAAAAAGGAAGTGAGATATAAACGTTACTCTGGTTTAGTTTTTGGAGGGAACATTGATAGAGCTAACATGGTACGGTTAGTACCTTCTGCAATTCTCTCAACAACCCAACAGTCTAATCCATCAGCAGCATCTTTATCAACACATTTTTCTACAGTGTCTGTCCAATATTCGCTTTTGGCTTGACCAATAATAGTCTTACCAAAAGAGTGACGTAAACCATCGGTAGTTTTTATCTCTGCGACATCACTATCAACACCATCTACGTGCTTTACATTGAAACCCTGTATAACAATCTTATCACCAACTTCAAGTTTTTGAGAGCCAGTAAAAGATCCTTCTATGTCTAGGACTTCTGAAACATTCATTGATAGTAATATATCAAACAGTAATATAAACCTATTCTTTTTGAAGTCTTGTTATGTAACATAATTGGTCTAAAATTCTTGATCTAATTTGACCAAAAACATGTGTGTTTACATCTTGTTCAGGATACATTGCTTTTGTTAAATGGTGTGCTGTTACAAAGAACTGCATCCAATCATCAGCAACTGCTTTTACACTATCACTAACCGTAACTTCAGGAATCTTCGTAATAATAATATCTTTATTATTATTTTGGAATGATGATTGCTGATAGGTACTTACTGTACCACCCTGTTCAGTAAAACATTCCTTATTAGAACATATAGCCTTTGGGGCTTCTCTTTGATAGTATAAATCTTCACCTACATTCCATGTGGAACCACAGATCTTACAATCTCCTCTAAACTTGGCTTTAATCATTGAACCCATAAAAACTTATAAAGGGAATGACCAATATAAACTTATGGATTTACCAGAAAAGGTAGTATGGATAGTATGCATAGTATCCATAGTATGCTTTTTTGGCATAGTGTCAGCCTTTGGAGCATATGCGTGGGCACAATACCCAGACGAAGGTGATGATAGATATGAATTTCTAGGTATAAGACATGATGTTAGACCACAGGTTTGTTTATTTGAACCTAACCCTACACATATTGATTGGGAGTATTGGAAGGATGTAGAATTTGAATCATGGCGAGCAGTATTAGATTGGCAATTAGAGATGACAGAGTTTTTACCTGAAGGTGATTGGAGTATGTTTATACATTCAACAGTTCCTTATCATGAACATTGGAATAAAACACCTGATGATTATAGACACTGTAATATCTTCTTAACATATGAGGCTTGGAATGAGAACCCAGATAATAAAGCATTAGGATTAACAGGTATAGATTTTTCTAAGAGTTCTCATAAATTTGCATACATAGTTGTGTACTTACACGCTGTAAAAAATACCAGTATAGTTTTAAACTTTGATGATGCAGAGAAAGATCCTGAGACAGGTTTAACTAAGTTTAAAATAAATCTAGCTAGAGAACAACTACCATTGCAAACTGTATATAATATAGTGTTACATGAACTTGGGCATGGTCTAGGTCTTGGGCATTATGAAAGCCAATCCCCAAATGGTCACTACCGTTCTACAATGACACCTAGTTTAAAACCATTTAGTAATGAAGTATTTGAAATCAAAGTCACAGATAAGTTTATGTTAGGTTATTTATATGGTGTAGATGGTTATAAAAAACCACAACCACATTGGATAGATGACTATTGTTTATTTGATCATGGTATAAAAGTAACAGGATGCTATTAGGATAAACATTTATATATTCAAAACGGTTTACTAATTCATGGCACGTAAGAAAAAAGACAATAAAAACACCACCATTTCTATATCTTGGGAAGACAAAGAAGAGTTTAGAAGATATGCTAAGCTAATAAAACAGACTAAAACTGGAGATAGATATGAGAGTGATGCTGATTTATTCAAAAGAGTTCTAGCTTATTGGGCACTTAATCATATTGATGATTGTCATTCAGAGCCTAAGTCAACCTACCCTTCTCTAGATAAATCCCAGCCAAGTTCCGATTCCTCCTAACCCAAGTTATTTTTGTTAACTTATTCATTTTTTTAACAGCCTTCTCATATAGAGGTATCAAATGCTCTGTAGTTACTCTCCATTTACCATTGATTTGATTGACTACAAGCATGGAGTCACTATGAATAAGCACAGGTTTATCACTATAATTATTATTAACATATTCTAAAGCATATATTAACGCTAAATATTCTAATTCATTATTTGTTAAAACACCATCTCTTTTCTTTACAATTACCTTGTCACTTTTGTTCCTATCTACGAGGCAAATTTCACACCTCTTTGTACCACCATCTATGTATAATAATATCATTTCTTTTCTGTTTTTAATCGCCTAGTATAATTCTTTCTACAAAGATCATTGCAATAAATCCTTTGTCTTCCCTTATACCTGTATGGTAAGTCTGTGCCACACTCAATACATTTATATGGTTCGTCACGTTTCAATAATTTAGATTTATATATATAGTATAAAAAGGTTACTGTTTTTGTTTCTTACTTCTACCTGTGAATTCTTGACCACACATGTTACATCTACCTGTGTCATCATCTACATCTAAAAATTCTGCATCTCCTGATGGTGTATGGTTATCACTTGCTCTTCCATCTCTTGGTTCTTTATGCCATCTTTTATGTTCTCTTACTTGATCTTCATAAGTTACTAGTTTTTTTTTGAGTCTTCTTCTTTTACTATAACTTGTTTCATTCCCCATGTACTAGCTTGTGTTTCTGGTACTCCTTTTGTTCTATACTTTGTTGATTCTGTATAAACAAACTCTCCTCTCATTCTTGGTTCTTCACCTTTTGTTTTAGTACCATCTGTATCTGCATCCATTTCTGGTTTCTTTTTCTCATGTTGGAACTCTACATTGTTCTGTTCTGTTCTATCATCTGATTGACCTTCATAATCTTTTGGTGCTTCTACAGGTGTGCCTGTTGCTATTGGAGCATATGGGTTTCCTGCTACTGTACCATATCCACCTGCTTCTACATCTGATTTTGTACTGAATTGTTTACCTTTTGCTGCTTTTTGAATAGCATCTCTTAATTCTGATGGTAATTCTAACCATGATTTTATCAAATATCTTGGACTTGGAGCATGTATTTTTTGTAATATTTCTACTCTCTCTGGAGGAGTCATATCATCCCAAGTCTTATTTAATAATATATCTTTAACATAAAATGTATCATTTATATGGACATCATAGAACTGACCATCACTTTTAAATATGGTTATATATGAGTTGTTCATTTTAGCAACTACGCCAGTACCTTCAACTCCATTAGAGATATATCTAATCTCATCACCTATTTTAGTGGAGGTTATTTTATTCATATCTGTCTTAGATTTAGTTTCTTTTCCTATATAAGTTTCATGTTCATCTATAGGTTTATCTGTAGGTGATCCTACGTAAGTTTCATCATCACTCACAGTTGAATTATCCATCACATGGTGCTGAGAATCCAAGTCTCCATAACCATATCCGTCTTTTTTAATCATGTTCTTATCCTCTGTCTCTTCTTATACATAGTTGGGTCATCATCAGATCCTGATTGTTGTTTAAATTGGGCTATAGCCTGATCTACTTGTTGTTGCCTCTTTGCTTGACTAGCAACAGCTTGATTTTGAGGTGGTTCTTTATCATGAGTTAATTTCTTAGCAGTGATATCTTTAGGTGCTTTCTTTGTTGGTGGTGTGTTTGCTGCCCTACCTTTCTTTGGTTTTGATTGTTCGTACGGAGGCTTTGATTCTATTTCTCTTTTTCTATTGGATACTCTATCTCTTAATCCACCTACAGCAGATCTTAATTTACCAAATTTTGATTCCTTCTTTTCACTTTCTCCACCTTGCATGGTTAGTGGTTGTTTTACTTCTCTTCCAGATCTAGATCTTCTAAGTCCTCTTGCTTTTTCAGGAGTACGCTCTGATCTTTCACCTGATGATATAGGTGCACCACCACCTTTACTTCCATGTTTTCCATATGGGTCTGGTTTTGGTTTAGTTTCCTTTCCTGTCTCTGGATCTTTTGATTCTATACCACCAGTAGCATACTGTCTTCTCCAAGCTGGCATTTCTCTTTTTCTTTCTCTTACTCTAACAGATCTACCTGTATGTTGTACTTTCTCAGGATCTGCTGATGCTATTTTGGTTAATTCTTTTACTGCTTTAATTGCTAGATTTAAATTGTCTAATTCTTGTTGTAGTTTTTTTCTTTTACCACCTGTTGGTTTTCTTTTTCTTTCTGCTCTTCTCTTTTCTTGTGCTACTTCTAATGTATCTCCTTCTTCATTAACTGATCCAACTTCAACACTACGTCCTCCACTATCAATTGTTTTCTTGTCAGTTAATGTGTTATCTCTTTTACCTTTTATTGCCTCTGCTTCCTCTATTAATAAATCTGATTCTCTAACTTCTCTCTTACCACGATTAAGATTTTGTGGTTTGTAGTCACCACGTATAACAGCCTCACTTTCATCATCTATCCAATTACCTTTTTTTTCTTCATCAACTATACCCTTTGTCCATCCTAAACCTACATTATCTCTTATTGCTTTATCCCATACTTCTTTCTTTTTCTTTTTTGCTGCCTCATGTTTCTGTTCTCTTATCTCTTCTTCTGTAGGAAATGTTTCTTGTGTTGGTTCCTTCTCAACTTCTGTAAGTTCTCCATCTGTTAATTCTTCTAATGGTTCTTCCTCACTCATTGCTGTTTCTACTTCTTTACCTGTACCATCTACGAATCCAGTTTGATCTCGTTCTTTTGTTTCTGTCTTCACATGTTTTTCAGGATCATGATCTTTTTCATATGAACCAAATCCCTCTTTTAATAATTCAACTTGTTTTTTTAGTGCTTTCCATTTTCTTGCATTACGCTGAGATATTGTGAACATCTGACCTGCTGCTTTAGCATCTTCAACATTTTCTGCTGTAGCAAGACTAGTTTCACCACCAGTAATCTCATGTACTATTACATCTGCTTCATCCTGTCCTCTATGTGATGTATTTCCACCGTGTTTTTTCCCAGTTCCTTCTACAATAGGTGTTGGAATACGTTTTTCATCAAGTTTTCTATTGGCTAATACCTCGTCTTCTCTGCTTCTACCTTCTGTTGGATACTCATGGTGTACAAATTTCTTACTTTTAGCCATTACTATCCTCTTCTTTATATAATATATAAAGTTGACTAGAATCCAAGTGCTTCTTTAAGACCCTTACCTACAGGTAATAAGTGCCACCCTTCACCAGATGATACTGCTCTACACGCTAAAACCAAACTATCTGGATAGTCATCATGTTCATCTGATTTAATCTTCATGATTCCAGTTTCAGTGTATTCCCTTCGTAAATAGGAGAGTTGATAGACCATTTTATTCACCTGTTTAAGTATAATTTTATGATTTTCAAACAACAGTCTTAGGTTTTTATACATTTCAGCCTTCTCTTGAAGTGTAAACATGATACCTCTACATGGTAATCCACGTTCTCTTGCTAAGTCTATAAGTCCACCACCAAGTCCTGTTTCATCTACATATATAGTCTCTGCATTATATTGTGCTGCTAATTGTCCTATCCTTCCACATACATCTACCACATTAGATTGACTTTCAGCCTCAACTGTCTCTAAGAATACACGATCATCATCATCAACACCTATTATAGTGTATACAGTTTCATCTCTACCTGTTCTTGCTACATCAACACCCATATAATATCTCAAGCTTCCTTTAGGTTTCTTATCACTGATAGCTTCCATAATTAACGAGTTAGGTATAAGTGCATCACCAATATCTAGGAATTCACCTTCAACTTCTTGAACATATTCTTCTCTTGTAAGCTTCTTAATTTCTTCAATGAACGTAGGATCTTCTTGAATTAATGGGTTATCAGTAGACTTTACATGGAACTCTTGCCACATACCATCTGGATTAGCAGGCTTAGCATTTTGACATGCCTCATAAAAGTACCCAGATTTACTAAAAGGTGTTGACGTTAACCATACTTTTGCTTTTGTAGCCATACCAGAAGGTAGAAATGCTCTCAATATATCTGTCTTAATGAAAGAACATTCGTCTGCTATAATTACATGTGGAGAATAACCTCTCAATGACACACCAGTTTCACCTGTTGCTCTAGTAATTATCTTCGTTGATCCAGACCCATCTAGGAAGCTAACTGTCATCTCTGTCTGTGTATTTCTTATGACATACCCAGCAAGAAAATCATTCTTCATAATTAAATCTCTTATTCTATTAAACATGATAGATGATTGATTCTGAGTAGGTGCAGCAATAACTATAATGCATTCATGTGTAACAGTTTCTAATAATGTAGGAGCAAAGAATGCAAAATGAACTGTTTTTACAGCAGTAGACATGGTTTTACCCACCTGTCTTCCAGACCTATATACTATAAATCTGTCATCACAATCTACATATTTAACATTATAATCAAATAATTTATGACCTAAAAACACATCACTGAATACACTTGGTTTTTGTGCACATTCAAGTATGGTTTCCATGAACTGTTTTCTATCTTCGATAACATCTGCATCAGGTCTACCCATGACATTTACACCCACAATCCTCTACTTCTTCGTCTGAACAATGACCACATTGGAAACAACAATAACCCCTACTCATGCCTGTCTTGTATGTTTTTCCTTTATATGCTTTATGACATCATCAGTTGTATCAAAGCCTTTCTTTCCACACCATACACAGTGTTTTATATTATAAACATCATTCATATTTTCTTCCCTCATATTCTTCTCTTGGTATCCAAACCCACTTACCTTCAGCATTAGGTCTGTATTTCTGTAGTTTTTTCTTATGTAAAATATGTCTAAGCATCTGCATTTTGTTAGCTATTGTATATGTTAGTTTAGTTCTTTCACTAGATTTTCTTGGTAGTTTTTTTATTTCTCTATCAAGTTCTTCTATCTCTAGTGTTAATTCATTTTCATCTGGTAACTCCCATTCTGGTTCTCCCCATAAACCTTTTATTAAATCTCCTAATCCCATCTTCCGTCACCTCTATTTTTTCTAGACTTTCTCCATTGTGGTATATAGTATCCTATTGTTATACCACCAGCAAGATATAACATACACACAACTGTGAAGAATAAATCACCTATCAATCTACTTTCCTCGCTTTTAGTTCTCTAAATATATTAACCAAGTCTCCTTCTTTTGTATACTCTTTCTTCTCTGTAACTGTAATTTTGTTACTCACTTCTGACATTAATTTTATTAGATTAATTAGTGTGTTAGTTTGTGATTGTGTATTTCTATCAGGTATATTACCATCCATTTTTGCCTGTGCAAATGCCATCATAACATTTTCAAATGCTTGTTTAGATAAAAAGTCTAACATCTCTTTCAAGTCTTCAGGATCTCTTGTATCTAATTCTGTTAAAAATCCTTTGATATCATCACGTATAGCACAAACAGCACCTTTTTCATAAGCAGTACATTTTCCATTACCACCTTCATCAATAGATCTATATACACATTGGTTACACTCTGCTGGTAAATCAGCATATTTGAAATTCTTTATTCTATTATAGACAGAGACAGTTTGTCTTTTATTTTCTTTTAATTTTAAGTTACCATCTACAGGTTTTATGTCAAAAATCTTATCCCCTGCCATACATGACAATTATTGATTCAATACTTATAAACTTTACTTATTGAAGTTTTGTTCGTAAATACCCATGCGTTTACACATAGGAATATAGAGTAATGGAAAGGTTATTTTTAACAATGAATAGTATTCATTATCTAAGACATCTTCTTTTTTTATTCCTAGTTTTTCCATATTATCCTTATACATCTCCATTGAGTGTTGTAATTGTGGTTTCATACCCCTACCTTTTTCACCAAACATCATGGAATATGTGGAGCTTCCACTCCATACCTCACATTTTTTTGACATCGCAGCAGATATCCATCCAGATGTATCTATAGAATCGAATAGTCTTTTTTCTAAAAATTGACCTTTTGCTAATCCATGATATTTTACATGCCTTGGTAGTTTTCTAATCTGATCTTCTGTTTCTAACTTACCATGCACCTCTCCTACACACAGATAATCATCTCTCTCTGGTCTTATTACACCTATATGATTTAGATAATTCTCTTGTAAAACTGGTAAAGTCCAATCTATTCCATTATCTCTCTCTATCTTCAGGTATGAATTTGTCTCTTTCATATCATAGAACTTATCGTATTGAGCAGCATAATCGTAGTATTCTCTCTTGTCCTTAAGGAACTGTATGTATTTCATATGATCTGATTTAGTACCAGCCACCACGAATATAGAATCAAACTTATCATGGAACTTAACTATATTAGCATAAGAATATCTGAAAGAAAGCATGACATTTTTTACCCCACACTCACTTAATGCTTCTAAATGTGCTTTGTTATTAGCGTTAAAATATATCTTCATCTAAGATCTTCTTCTTGGTCATCGATTACCCACCTCAATGCCCTTATGACACCTCTTCTTTCTTCATCAGGTAGATCAATAAATTTGAATGGTATTGAATGATTTTCCATATCTGCTGCATCTTCATGTAGAAGCTTTTCTTTAGAATATAACAGTAAGTATCTTACTTCATCCTCAGTTCTCAATCTTCTCACCATCATCTGTGAAGCATTTCGTTGCATATGGGCAATAGCCATCACATAGGAAGTTCTTTGTTCTCTCTGGTAAGGTTTTATTCTGTAAGACATCTTTTATAATTCTTGCCTTTTCTATCATTTCAGCTAGAGTATCTTCAATTGGTTTTAATTTAAATGATTTTACTGATGGTTTATCTACTTTTTCCTTACTTATTGAGTTTGAGATATATATAACAGATCCATATCTTGCATCAATATTGTAACACTTTTGTAACAAAACACGATAACAATTAATCTGATCTACATGTGATTCACTAGCAGATGATCTGTCTTTACTAAACCAATCTATAGAGCCAGTGGTCTTTTTATCACAAATAACCCACTCTTTACCTACTTTAACCAAGTCATCAATACTACCATATATGATATCTAGATGTCTTGGGTCATCTGGTTTTAATGCTTTGGCTTCTTCTAGAGTTATTGGTTCATCTCTTACATAATCGTAACCTAAGAACATTTCATTATATTCTGAATTGTTTAGGACTGTTAAATTATGTATTGCTTGTCCTATAAATAATGATTTAACATCTTCTGTATCAGACATTTTTGGTGTAAATTTACTATATGCAACGTATCTCATACATGGTTTAATGAGATCAGATACATGGATATGACCCAATCTCTCCGTAGCCATACCTTCGATTTGTGCTTTTCTAAAATCAAAATATACTTTACTTCTTATATCATCAAGTGTTATCATAAAGGAATGTATATGCTACCCCAATATAAACCTAGGCTTTAGGACAATCACAGCTTACATTACCTTGATCATCATGGTCAAACTTCTTTTTACATCTTATACAAACACCAGAAGTAACTCTAACTATATCAGCCATTAGTAACTCTCCTCTATAACAAAGTTAAAAGTACCTGTTTGCTCTGATATATTTCCATTTGTGTCTTTTATTTCTACCTCTCCTTCCCATATTCCTGCATTAGCAATTGCAGTATCAGTAGAAGTTAGTGTATAATTAACTATACCATCAGCTCTAGTTTCAAATACTAGATTTCCGTTTATTAATAGTGTTCCATTTGGTTTCCATACTTTCCATTTACCTGTAGCGAATGTAGTTGTATTAGATAGATCTCTTGCATTACCTAGATTATCTACTATAGTAAGAGTTAATATTTCTCTACTACCTACCTTGGTTCTAAACTCTACATCCCTTGGTGTCATATTTATACTCATCTTCCACTACCTACTCCCCTTATTCGTTTGGCGTTATTATATATTCTGGTTGAGGCTGACTTCACACCTGATGCTACGCTTCTAGCTATTCTTCTACCACGTAGTCTTTTAGTAGGTCTTTTTACATTTCCTAATCCATATTTATTAATTATACTTTCTGCTATGTTGACTGTTTCATTCACCCATACTATTATAGTCTCAAATACTTGCCTAACTTCTGATACCTGTAATGTCTCATTAACATATCTATACATATTCATATGTCTTGGAACAATTGTTGATATATTCATAGTCTCATTGATTATTCTAGCAATAACTCTTTGTACTGGTGATGATAATGCTTGTATCTGAATTACTTCATTAACCAATCTAACTAATGTTCTTGGTAGACCTTGTAATGCTTGTATCTGAATTGTCTCATTTACTATTCTCGCTAAACTAAAGTTCCAACTTAACACCTCTACTCCCTGTAATGTCTCATTTATTCTTCTTACCATAGTTCTTGATGTTTGTTGAATTTCTGCTAACCGTAATGTATCTGATAGTGATCTCGTCAATCCAGCAAATCTTGTTCCTACCTCTGAGATATTTACTGATTCGTTAATAGGCTTTAATCCTGTTCCTAATCGTGTGGTGTTATCACTAGATCGTATTGTCTCATTTATACTTCTTAATATACTCTTTAATCTATTTATTGTCTCTGATGTTTGTAATGTTTCTGATAATATTCTTACCAACACTCTTGGACTTAGTATATTTTCTGATAATGATATTGACTCATTAACAGATTTTAATCCTGTTCCTAATCGTGTAGAAGAATCAGACATTTGAATTGTGTCTGCGATAAGTCTAAACATGAATCTTGTATCTTCTTGATAATCAGCTAATGACATAGTGTCTGCTATATGTCTAGCCATATTACCCAATCTGTTTAATTGTTCACTACTCTGTTCTGTCTCATTAAGTATTTTTATTCTTCCTCTGACATATAATAAAGCTTCATTCAAAGCCTCACTTTCATTAACATGAACTAAATGAGTTCCTAATCTATTCATTGCTTCTGATGTATTAACAGATTCATTAAGAATCTTAATAATCATTGGCTGTATATCAAATACTGCTGGTATATCTACTACTTGACCAAATGTATTATCTTGAAATATATTTTCTTGGAATGTGTATTTGTTTTTTTGTATGCCCTGAAATACGTTTGTTTGAAATGGAAACAATCCCCACTTTTCATTTTGATATACATTGTTTTGTGTTATGTTCTTTTGAAATACTTGTAATACTCTTGCCATTAACTAAACACCATTTCCACCCATACCCATTCCTGACAATCCAGTAGACAAATTACCTGTTGATGACCAAGATGTTCCATCATATGTCTCTGAACCTGTATTTGCCCATCCAGCACCACCATCAGAATTACCTCCACCTTTTATACAATTTCCACTATCACCACCTAAAGCTGAATAATTAACAGCAGTTTTAACTGAATTACCTGTTAATGCCCAACTTGATCCATTATGTTTATAAAGATTACTAACTGATTTTTGGTTTGTTTGCATTATTACACTTCCTACTTTACCTGCTCCACCACCATATCCATATGCATCTCCATTAGATCCATCAAAAGCATCACTTGTAGACCATGATGAACCGTTCCAAGTATAGAATGCACTTAAATGATTACTTCCGTCATATCCACCACAAGACCATGCATTATCTGATTTACCATCACCTTGATGCCCTCTAATTCCATCAGGCATAGAAGATGCATTTGACCATGACGAACCATCAAATGTTTGAACTGTATCATAAGCAGAATATGAACCACCCATCCATATTGCATCGGTATAATTTCCACCAGCAGAATGCATGAATGTGTTTGCACTTATTGTGGCTGCAGTTGACCATGATGAACCATTCCATGTATAAACATCATCTTGTGGATTACTTGTTCCACTACTATCACCACCTATTGAAATATAGTTATTACTATTACCACCACCATCTAAAAGTTGTCTACTTGCTGGTAAACTTGATTCACTACTCCACGATGAACCGTTATATGATTGTGAAGCACTTGAAGGCGACCAAGGCGAATTAGTTCCACCTGCTGCCATAGCATTTTCATTAGCAGTTGACCAAGATGCACCACCAGATGCATATCGAAATGAATTAATTAATGGTATCAAGTTTTATATCCAATCAAATAAACCTTCAATCCAGTGGATGCCCCACCTGAATCAATTTGATCTATGTCGATTGTTATTTCAGCATCATCAGCTAGTGATGTATCTGATATCACAGGCTGTGTTGCTGCTGTGACACTTGTTTTCTCACTAGCATCTATTGTAAGCTTTGTTGATAATATTGTTGAGCCATTTTCATTGATGTCTACTGTGACAAGGTTTGCCCCTGTACCAGCAGTTGTTAACGATGCTCTGACTGCTGTTAGTGTGTATGCGTAAGGCATTCTAAACACAGTCTTTGATGTACCTGCCACTAATGCAGTTGTTTCGTCTGATGCTGAGATTATGAGTGCCTGAGTTCTAGTAGGAATATCTACCTTTGGGTTTGTGTTAATAATTTCATAGAATACATTTCCTCTTCTTTGTAGAATGAGAGGTATGTTCACATCGAGTATTTTGCTTTCAGCATCTAATAACTGTATATTACCAGAGTTAGATGGTGCTGAACCTTGATTATGTCTTACTGTAATTACATTAGCATTCTTATATAGAAATATTATATCCTCTTCTGCAATATCACTTGCAGAACCATAAGTTATAAAGTCTAAATTATCATTTGCTGAACTCTCACCTGTTACTTTGTTTGCTGAATCAATTGGTGTTAATGCACCTGATGCTATTGTTTTTGTTGCTATTGTGAATCCTAACATACCACCTTGATCAGGATTTGCATTCCATTCATTAGTACCTATAGCACTTGATCCATCATCTGGAAAACTGCTTGTGTTAACCTGTGTTGCGTGTTTACTATATGCTTTTCTTGCCATTATGATATCTCACTCCATGTATCAGATGTTGCACTCCATATATAATGTTTACCTGAGTCATTCTCCTCAAAAATCGTACCATCATCTGTTGTATCTGATGTTACATCACCACTATCACCAAATACTGTAATATATGAACCTGCTGCGAATGTAGCTCCACTACCATAATGATTAATTACTTGAATACTTGTAATTTGTGCAGAGGTGTTAGCCCATTTTGAAGCACTTTCTGAACGTCTTGGAGCATTACTAGATCCAGTTGCATCAACTGATACCATTTCTGAAGTAATTAATTTTTCTTTATCTGTTATATTTTTTATACGTAATTTTAAAAAAGTATTAAGTCCATCTCCAGTTGAGTTTAATTTTGTTTGTGTTTGTGAAGTAAATGTACTATCTGATCCACCATCTCCACTTCGCCTTGAAGTATAATTAGAACCTGAATCACCATTGAATCGTAATTGTGTTTCTGTATCTGTACCTGTTGTATGTACAATAACTTTCAAATTTTCATTTGCTGTAAATGTACCTGAATCAATACTTGTTGCTGCACTACTTAGTGCCACATGAGCTAATCTTATCCAAGTACCTGCCATCAGTCAGCACCCCATATTTTTAATGAAGCGTATGAAAATGTGTTAGCGTGAGTTCTTAATTGTATTGATGTTATTTGATTTGATGTATTTGCCCATTTACCAACTGCTTCAAATCTATTTGGTGCAGTACCTGCACTTAATG
>Ga0208919_1000684_pt1 | contig 21537 bp, 26 predicted proteins | sample 4_EtaG_FD_184076 | JGI IMG/M metagenome (GOLD analysis project Ga0208919, IMG submission 184076) | Marine viral communities from the Subarctic Pacific Ocean - 4_ETSP_OMZ_AT15127 metaG (SPAdes) (version 3) | ecosystem: Environmental > Aquatic > Marine > Oceanic | place: Pacific Ocean | collected...
GAAGAAGGTGGTATGTTATCTATGTCATGGGATAGTGTAAACTTCATGAACATGGTACACAATCAAAACAGTTCTGTGCAACAAGGAACAGGTGGTTCAAATGCTCCACAAGCAGGGGACTTATACTATGGAGCTAACCCAACAGCAAGTATGCCAAGATTTTCTTTGATGCAATCAATCACTCAAACCGATGTAGGTGAGCCTTATCACAATGGTAGTAGCGCTAATGATGGTACTGGATACCCAAGTACAGCGCCATATTATTTTTCACAAGGCACTATAAAAATGTTACACCACGCAGGCAACTCAGTAGCAAATGCTGGAGTAGAAGTAGCAAAAATTAGAAGTTTTGCTATATCTGTATCAAATGGAGAAGAACCAAGATATTATATTAGTCAACAAGGAAAAAGAGCTAGAGGCCCCTATGAAATTAGAGAGGGTGCTAGAGAGTACTCAATGTCAGCTACTATTGTATTACCGGACTCTGTAGCAGCAAGTTCAACAGCTGAAACAGGAGGTCTTGAATTTTTCAAACAACTTCTATTAGAAGGAGATTTTGGTGGTGACAATGCTAATAAAATAGGTTTTGCTGCGAGTTTAAAATTTGAACGAGGTACAAATGACTTTATAATAATAGATATACCAACTTCTAGTACCGCAGGAACACCAACAGCACCAACTAATCAACTAAACAGTCAAGGATTATTTATATTAAGCGCTAATCACGGTATAGGAGGTGAAAGTGCTTTAGAGGTAAATCTTGACATGACGTTCAGGTCGCTTAGAATAGTAATAGAAGATAGTGTGGGAGTATACCCATAAAAAATAAAAAAGGAGAATTATATGGCAAAGAATAGTGATACGTTTGATTATTCAAAATATCAAGTAAAGTCCGAATTACAAACACATACTTTAAATATTGAGGAGACAGGAGATTCTTTTGAAGTTACAGTTAAACAACTGTCATGGGTAAAAAGAAATCAACTAGTTTCTAAATGTTTACAGGTAGGAAGTAAGGGAGAACAGTCATTTGATGGTGATTTATACATTAGAGAATGTTTAAAACAAATGATAGTTGAAGCGCCATGGGGAGCTACAACAGAAACATTTTTGCTATCAATTGATGAAAGATTAGGAAAAGCATTAGAATCATTAGTTCCAACAGCTTTTGGAGCAGATGAAGGAGGTGTCTCGCCCGACGAAATAAAAAAAGGATAAATTTATTTTTTTTAGATTGGAATAAAGTAAACCCAGACGAAAGATTGGTTTTCAGTCACTGGGCTACAATCTTAAAATTATTAAAAATAGGTATTTCTTGGGACGCAATACACAGTTTAACTGAAACGGAAATTTATATAATTTTAGCTTTTGAATCAGTTATACAAGATAAACAACATGAAGAAGAATTAAGACAAATGAGTAAATCAAGATTAACATAGGGGGATATTAGAAGATGGTAATGGGTCGAGGTCGAGAAGTTATAGCCGACGTTATAATGTCCACATTCGCTACAGCCGGATTAATTTATGAAGGCGGTAAAATGAAAGTGGAAAAAAAAATGGGCGCTGAAGGAGCTGACGAAGAGGGTAAAAAACGTTCCTTACAAAAAGCTATAATACAAGGACCTATTAAGACTATTGGGTTTTTAGGTAGAATCTCTAAAGGTCTGTTAGGTACCTTCGGTATTCAGTTTAGTATTGCTTCTATAATGAAACAATCTCAGATATTTACGGGTACGTTAGGTACTATATTTCAAATTTTAGGAGCATTAGTTGATGTTATGCTAGCTCCATTTATGCCTCTTTTTGTTAGAATAATTAGACGTATGGTTACGTGGATACCTATTGTGCAAGAAAAAGCTGAACAAGCAGCAGCGTGGTTGGAGAGGTCATGGCTATCTAATGAAGGGGATACAATGAATTTCCTAGTAGGTGTTATTGTTAAAGCTGTAAGTGTTATTCCTTGGGGAAAAATCTTAGGGGCAATCCTTTTTAACAGAGCTGGATTAGCTATAGGAGCTTTAGGAGTTGGCGCAGCACTAGCTCCGTTTACCGGAGGAACATCTTTACTATACGGGGCAGGGGTAGCAGCAGCTGTGGCTGGAACCGCCGGGGCAGAAAATATGATGGGAGTAGGGACACAAAATAATTTTGATGCGACAATGGAGAACCGAAGGAATGAAGAATCATTTTTTTCAAGTGTAGGCGGTTTGTTTCAGTCAATGGACTCATTTAGGATTAGATAAAGGATAAAAAATGGATGCTAATTTAAACGTTTTTTTAAGAGATAACACGCACAATGATGCTAATTGGAGACTTTTGTTAAAAGTTGACCAATTTTCTATATCTTATTCGAGAACCCCTATACATATTGCTATTCCTTACTCTGAACCAGAAATTTTTGATTTAGGAGCTACACGACCTAGTATAACCATTTCAGGAGTTGTAGATACAATAGGTGGAAATGTCTCTAACACAACATCTAATTTTTGGGGAATGGCTAGTGAAACTATTACAGGCCCAAACGGAAGTGGCGGCACTAATAGTAAAGTATACTACATACCTTATAAAAACTATTTAGAAGAAAAACTAATAACCTTAACTACTGACGCAGCTGTGGATTTACAAATTGAAGTAGGGGATGCCTTATATTCTAAAGCACTAAGCAGTTCTAATCAATCTACTGGAGGCGGGATTTATTCAGTAGCAGTCCAACAATTTCAATTTTCATTAGCGCCGGGTATGGAAGACCGGTATCAATTTAGTATTCAATTTGTTGCTAAATTTAGAACAGGTTCTACTTATAGAGCGGCAGCTACTACCGACAAAATAGCATTTCCATAAAGAGAGGCAAGTATGACATCAAAAACAAGAAGAGTTATAGTTGCTTATTACGACTCATCAGCTGGAGGGTGGGTTGATTTAAGAGAGGCTCCATGGACAGGTAGTTCTTACGATTATTACAATGCGGGTTCTGGTGATACAGATACAACTCATCCAAGCGCCTGTGTAAACTTCAGAATGGTTGATACTTTATATACTCCAATGAAGGCTACCATAAGAATTAAAAACCAAGCCGCTAAACCTATGGCAGGCAGTCCGGGCAGTGCTGGGAGTCAGGGGCCATGGACGGATAAAGTTCCAATTTACTCAAAAATAAGGGTAAAAGATGGGCAGTCAGACCAAGTTTATTTTTATGGATTAGTGTATGACATTCAAGATAATATTAACGCCCAAAGGGGTTCATTAACTTTGGTATGTTACGACATGCTAAAAGAACTTGAAGACACGTCAGGAGCCGCAGCTAAAAATTTATTAGTTAGTGGTTCACACGAAGATTTTTATAGGGCTTATGACACTACTTCTGCCACTGATAAAGCCGGATATTATGGTGTTCCACCGACTGAGTTAACTACAGCTATAAATGATAGTGTAACCTCTGTAATAGTTGAAGAAACTGAAGGTATCCAAATTGGAACAACTATACAAATAGAAAATGAAAACATGACAGTTACTGCTGTTAATAGAACAACTAAAACACTAACCGTAGCTACAAGGAGTACTGATAATGAAGCACATTCTGCGGGTTCCGTAGTTCGTGTTATAAACGAAGAACCTAATTCTAACAGTGGAATAATAAAAAGTATTATAAATTTAAATACTATAAACATTGATACTCCAAGTAGTACCAGTGATTCTACAGCAGAAAATAGATTTAAAGATTCTACAGTATTATATCGCCCATTTATACCAAAAGCTTTAACGGGAACAACAAAACCAAATGACGTGGTGTACAACACAGGAGATGAAAACACATCTTTATTGTCTAATGTACAAAATCTAGCTGTTACTGATATACATACTGCGTGGAGTACATCAGCACCACTAGTTACTGGGTACACTTATTATGTAGACCCAAACTTCCAAGATGCCGCTGCATCAGATGAAACCCCTCAAGCTTTCTTTAATTACTTCCCTAAAGGATACAGACCTACTGGTGGGAGAAATTATTCAGCTCCAACTTTTACCACGGGAGCCACAACAAATACCACACCGAGTACAGGAACTTTTGACCAAGGTTTAAATCTTTATCACCCTGACTTAGCTAGAACAGACGCAGGTAAATTTACAGAGACAGGTAGAATGGTGCCTATGACATCTTGGGATTTCTCTAAAGAAAACGGAGATGACGTAATTTCTGGCCTAGACGTTACGTACAGTGAAGTAATAGGATTCAACGGGTCTGAAATGATAACCGCAGACGAAAGAACTGATTTATTTATTTATGTAGAAGGAAATATAACTAATGCTGGAAATTTATTACAAGGATTTCATTGGAACGTCAAAGCCACTCCCCCCGCAGACCGAAAGTCTTTACAAATAGAATTGGGTAATAACATGCTTATAAACGGCTCCGGTAATAAAGGCGATTCAGCTACTACGTCAGGAAATAATTTTTCAACAGACGCGGGGTACGAAAGTGCAGAGTTTTTACACGTAGCATTAACAACCCTTAGTTCTGGAATCAGTAGTTCGGCTACAACCTTGACTGTTGGTAGCACAGCAGGTTTTTATGTGGGGCAGTATATTCGACTAAAGAACGGAAGTAATGCTGAAGAAATAATGCAGATTTACGAAAAAACCAATGCAACTACTTTAAAAGTTGAAAGGGCTAAAAATGGCATATATACAGCACATACATCAAGTCAAGATGTTTATGCATATAGAGTGGGGCGCATCCAATATGTAGATAAATCAGGTGCTTCTGATGGTAGTGGTGGATATAATGATATTTCAGGTGCTGGGATGTTAATATCTCATATAGACGAAAAAGTAGCCAAAGCTCACCCAGATATAAGTGCATCAGTTTATTGGCAAACATCTAGCCCAAAAACATGGTTGGGTGAAGTTAGTGGGTCCAGTTTTGTCTTAACTTATAGCCCACAAAATAGTCACAGTTTGTTCAGAAGAGCTACTTATAAAGTAAGAAGTAATGAACACGCAGAGGGTTCATCAAGTGACATTGTTAGAAGCCAAACATATAACGCATTAAAAAGAAAAAGCCGGTCGACTATTAGAGGCTTTGTAGGGACATTTAGACCTCCTAGATATTATTTTGATGACACTATAGCAGCCGTAGATTCAGTAGCACAAACTCAAGCACTAGATTTAAGTGGTTCCACAGACCCTAGAGTTGAAGGACTTACTGTAGGAATGGTGTGTAATCAACTAAGCGGTGGAGCACCATCAGGTGTTTTTGGCTACATAACCGCAGTTGCGGGTGCTACAGCTACAGTTAAATGGAATACAGGAAGTGGTGTAAGCGCAGGAGCAGTTATTAGATTTTATGTGCCTGTACGAGCCGGAGATTTAATAAAAGTAAAAAATGATATTGTTGATGTAGACACAATTTTTACTGTTACTAAAGTAGATTATACTGAAGATAATGGAGTTATTCTTACAACATATAATATAGTAGGAGCCCAAGACCACAAAAGGTCATCTGAATTATTAAGTTTTAAACCATCGGGAGTAGACATTAGTATCCCATCAGGGACAGCAAATTCGTCGTCTGGATTAGCAGATACTCCAGTTTTTACTAACCTAAAGTTTAAATCTTTGAGCGCCACCAGCTTTTCGTGGAATGCTGCAACTATTAGCTTTGGAGGAGAAACATGGAATGTTGATGGCGCTACAGCAACATCAACCACAGGACCTGCGACCAGTTTTGCTACGGGCACAACTTACGTTATTTACGCTATAAAAGGTAACAGGGAACTACGAGTAGTGACAGAAGCTACCTATGAAGCAAGAGTTTCTAGGTTTTACGATTCTAATATTATAAAACTAGCAACAGCAACAGCCCCAAGACCTAGTGGTGGAGAGTTCATGAAGATTACCGTTGGACGTAATGTAAAAGGTACTGATACTCGTGATAGAGTAAGTTTTTCTGACTTAACAGCCGGTGGCGAACTAGATTTAAGGACCGATGCTACGCAAAATTTAACAGGATTAATTCAAGCTAACCTGACAGCTTCAGCGACAACATTTGAAGTTAACAATAAAGATGGTACTAGGCCTTATTATATAGGACAAGATATTATTTATAACGATGAAGTTATGGAAGTTACTAGTACTACTGAAGGTGGGGGTTCTAATGATACAATTACCGTTTCTCGTCCTAACCCAATCGCCCATACTTTAACTGGGGGAACTGCTGACACAATAAAAGGTACGTATAATCATGGTACCTTTAGACCAATAGAATTAAACGATAGTTTTGCAACAGCTTTTTATAGGACATCTATAAGTGGTAGCAATGTATTGTCTAGGTCACAATTGTTAACTATGGGAACTCTTGTAGGTACAGATTTTGTTGCTGGAGGCTCTTTAGGAAACCAAGCAAATATACAAATTCAAGATGGGCACGTAGAAATAAGAAGCTCTACATCAGGTGCTTATCGCATAACTTGGACATCTGCAGGAGCCGGACTTCATGGTTCTCTGTTTATGGCTTCGGGCTATTTATATTTAGAAGAAGCAGATGAGTCTGACAATTATGTTGGTATAACAGCTAATCATGACCCTAATACATATATAAGATGGGATGGTTCAGACGAACTTGCTCTTTATTCAGGCGGTTATAAGTCTTTTTATACAAAGGCTACTTCAGCTTCTAATGGTTCTATATATGTAGAAGGTTCTTACACTTGGATAGACGACCCGGATACATATATAACAGCTGTTTCAGACCAACTAAAGTTTTATTCTGATGGTGAGCTGGCTTTTTATACAGAAGCATCCACATCTGCAAATGGTTCTATATATGTAGAGGACAAATACTCATGGATAGATGACCCGGATACATATATAACTGCAGCAAGTAATCAAATAACTTTTTATACAGGCACAACTTCGGCAGCTCGTATAGATAGTAGCCAAAACTTTAGAGTCGAAACAACGGATGCTTTTATATACTCAAAAGGAGGATATACCTTTGTAGACGATGATAATACATATATTACTGCCGGTTCGGATAAAATAAATTTTTATACTGCGGGTGCAAATCTTAGAGTTGAAATAGACTCAACAGGTATTAGAAGTGAAGAAGGAAACAATTCTACTCCGGGATTTTCTTTTGTAGCCGACCCAGACACCGGAATGTACCGAAGCGGTGCCAATCAATTAGGGTTTTCGTTTGGGGGAACGGCAAGAATATATATGTCTAATGCAGGTTTGGGCTCTGCGTCTAGTGGAACAGCAGATTTATTAGTTACAGGAAAAGGAGAATTTGGTGGGGATGTTTATAGTGGCGGTAGTGTGTTATCATCAGACAAGACGTATAAAACAAATATTGTAGATAACCCATATGGTTTGAATGTTATAGACCAACTAAAACCAAAGCAGTATACGTTTAAACAAGACAAATCTGAAAGGCTTGGTTTAATTGCACAAGATGTAAAAGAAATCTTACCTGATTTAGATGTTGTTGTAGGAAAAGAAGGTACCTACTCTATGAGGTATGAATCTTTTATACCGATATTGATAAAAAGTATACAAGAATTAAAAACAGAAATAGATAAATTAAAGGAGGACAAATAATGCCAGACATAACAGTATCATTTACAGACGCACAATGGACAAGAATTGTAGCAGCATCTTCGTATATTAAAGGACCAATGGGTTCTGGGGATGTTGACGCAGATTTTCTTAAAGCTATGTGGAAAGAAAATATAACTACACAAGTCAAAGCGTATGAAAGAGAACAAGCGTCAATCGCAGAGTTTTAAAATTATACAGTATAGATATGATAACCCACATGATACTCTCCAACAGATTGGGGAGGCATTTAAGGTATCTAGGCAGTATGTATTTAAAGTACTAAAACAAAACGAAGTTCCAACTCTTCGGGCTAAAAAACTAAAAAATGCTCGGCATTGTAAAATATGTGGGGAACTTAGTACAAAATTAGTTCATGATGGAAGTTGTCACTTTCAATATTATAACCTAAAAATAAACTGCGCTACGTGTAGAATACCTTTTTATCGTAAACGTAGTCAAATAGTTCAAAAATACAATCAAAACTTTAAAAACAGCTATTGTTCACTATCTTGTTACCATAAAGCTCGCACAGCTAGACAGCTGTAAAAAACCTAATATAATTACAATATGGAAATAAACGATAAATTAGTCCTTCAATGGGAGCCTAAAATCCAAAAAATGTTATCTACAACAGATATTATTGGTATGGACCGTGAAGACATAGCTCAAGAGCTGAGAATTGCCTTAGTAAAATCTGCTAAGAAATTTGATGAGACTAAGGGGGTTTTGTTCCACACATATTTACACACATCTTTAGTAAACACCATACGTACGTTAATTACTAAAGCGCAAAGAATACCTATCTCAAGAAGTTTAGATGAAACATATGATGGTGATAATTTTCATGTATCATCTAAAATTTTACAGGCTCTTATAAATCCTGTAGACACCTTAGAGGAAACGGAGATTTCTTTATGGTTAGAAAATCAAGAATTAGAAAATAATGAAAAATATTTTTTAGAACTAAAACTCAAAGGGCTTACGATGGATGAGATTACTTTAAAGCTTCGACATGAATTTATCAAACGAGTAATGTTTTTTGCTGATTTTTATGATGTTTTTGGTGAAGTTCCTGACACTCTTTTCTTCCAACAATTAGCAGATAGGATTTTAGAGTTTTATAGTTCATCATATAAAGTTAGAGAAAATATAAAGAATAAAATACTACAAAGATTGGAGACTGAAAATGCCGAGAAGGAAGAGGCTACGAGGGAAACTGATACAGAAATCCAAGAGCAGGGTGAAGGATTCGCAGCAATTTAGAGTTATTGCTGAAAACAAGACCCCGCAAAACTTTTGGTTATTTGGAGAGTATTCTTCTCTAGATGATGCAAAGGAAGAAATTGACAAACTACATACACCTGATGTAAATTATTATATATACTCAGAATTAAATAGAGTCTTATATACAAAGATAGGTGAATAGATTGGCAAGCCCTAGTTATGAATTTATAGAGTCGGCTATAATATTTGGTTTAAACGATGCCGACAAATTAAAAGAATTTAATTATCATTCTAATGATTTTGCAAAGCATGGCGACGCATTTAAATTTGTTGGTGATTATTTGGATAAGTACAGTAATTTTCCTACTGAAGAGGTCCTTATAGAAAATTTTCCTACCTTAGACCCAACAGCCAAGTCACAGACGTTCTCATACGCACTGGACATGTTTAAAAGCCAAGTGTTACAACGCGCTGTGGTTAAAACAGTGCAACAGCAGAGAGAATTAGTAAAAGAAAACCCTAAACAAGCTATAGCTAATATTATGAGTGGTTTATCAGACGTTGATTTGGTGTACGATGAAGATATCAAAACGTATGACCAAGGAACCACTGAGCGTGTACAAGAGTGGGAAGAAAGAAAAACACGTAGAAAAATGGGTGATGGTCTTATGGGCATACCCACAAGTTTCAAATTTATTAATCAAAACGGTATAGGGTGGCAACCCGGTGAGCTTATTGCAGCATTTGCTAGACCAACAGTCGGTAAGACGTGGTTATGTGTACATGCAGCGGCAACTGCGGTACATAATGGATTTAAAACCTTGTTAATTTCTACTGAAATGCCTAATCCTCAGATTGTTATGCGTTTAGATGTAGCTTTAGCTAAGATGAAAGGGTACAACTTTTCACACAGAGCCATACGTCATGGGGACGAAATGGACATAGAATCATATATAAAGTTTTTAAAAGAATCTAATAAACAATCATTATTGGTTTGTGATGGTATAGCTGGGCAAACCGGAATATCATTAGAGTCAATCGCAGGATTGATTAGAAAACATAACCCTAAATTTGTTGTTATTGATGGTGTTTACTTACTTACAACAAAGGATACTGATAAAGCTGCATGGGAGCAATCACATGGAATTTTTTACGGGTTGAAAAATTTAGCAATATCTACAAATACTCCAATCATGGTATCAACACAAGCTAACAGGGATGCTTCAAATGAATTTCTTCCTCCTTCAGCAGCGCAAGTTGCTTTTGGGGATGCATTAATAAGAGCCGCTGATGTAGCAGTTGCGATGGCTAAGGTCGAGGACTATAACGATAAAAGGTTGATTCAATTTGCCAAATATCGAGATGGTGAGTTAGCGCATGATAGGATATACATGCAGTGGGGTGTAGATAATGGAACAATACATGAACTATCCGACTTTGAAGTCGAATATGAATAGGAGGCCTATAATGGGAATTTTTTCATGGTTAGGTGGAACTACTGAAGATGACATAGTAGTTACTACCGGAAAAAGCAAAGGGAGAGGCAAACCAGTAACAAAAATTACTGTCGGAGACATCAGGAACAGAAGAGTTGTTGATGAGAACGGGTTTGTAAATAAAGTTGTGCTTTTCCTTACTACCACAAAAAGGAAATAAAATTGATTGATTGGCATTCTATCCTTTTGAAATACGGTGTCTCAGTAGAGAACACAGAAGAAGTAATGATTAGCTGTCCTTTCCACGAAGACAGAAGGGAATCTTGCGCATTAAATTTAGAAAAAGGCGTATGGATTTGTTTTGCTGGCTGTGGTCAAGGCGGGCTAAAAGGGTTTATAAAAGAATATTCAGGCAAATCTTGGGATGCAATAAATGCAGACATACAAGAAGAAGAGCTTGATTTGAACTGGGACTTTTTAGACGAAATAATTGTTGAAGAAGAACCACAGACATACGAAGAACCCGAAGGATTAGAAGACGTGCCAAGTAACCATTGGATTTATGAGAGAGGTTTTAATAAATCTACTATAGAACGATGGGATTGCAGGACAAATAAATACTTAGATTTTATGATACCTGTAAAAAATATAGATAATGAAGTGTTGGGATGGATAGCAAGAAGAAGAAATGCTATTCCAAAATACATGTACTCCAAAGGATTTGCGAAAGCAAAAACACTATTTGGTATAAATCAAATACTTGATACAAATAAAATTTATTTAGTAGAAGGTGCTTTAGATTGTATGTGGTTGAATCAACATGGGTATTCAAGTTTAGCCATTTTGGGAGCAAGTATCTCCCGAAAACAAGTAGAACTCATAAGTTCTTTGCGACCTTCTGAGGTAGTCTTATCATTAGATAATGACGCAGCGGGTCAAAAAGGCATTGATAAAGCTACGGTTGACATGAATAGTAGATTTTTGTTATCATATTTAAGATTACCCAAAAATTATAAAGATGTTCAAGAAATAAGAAACATCGAAACATTACATAAGGTGATAAAAAATACAACAATTTTTTGATAGGAGATAACATGAGTGGTATAGCACGAATACAAAAAAGAATAGATGAGACAAGAAAACCTGCCTCTACAAGTAATGCGCCCGGAAGGGAGCTTTGGTTTAGAGATGGGGACCAAGTGTTTATGTCTTCAATTGCTACTGGAGCAGAAGACGATAAATTTTTAGACGAGATTTATTTATACACCCTAAGAGTAGGGAATGGATTTACTAACGTTCTAAAAGATGACAGGGTGGACACAAGCGCCATACCTGACGAGAATAGACCGTCACACAAGTTTGCTGTATGGGCATACGTACATAACGTAATCCACACAGAAAAACGAAATGACGATTGGGAAGAAGTTGAAGGACCTGCTGGCAAGAAAATGTATAGAGAAGATATAAACGATTTTAGAATTATATCTTTGAGCTTCGGAAGAAGTGACTATATATGGAATCAGCTAGTAGATGTTTACAGTGACTGGGGCGCTTTGAATAAAGGTGTCATAAGAGTCAAAAGAACTGGTCAAGGGATGTATGACACATCTTACTCAATTACAGCTACTCCAAAACAGGATGTAATTCCTGAAGACAAGATGGCTGAACTTGATGACCTACCACTAATCAAAGATTACTTCTTTGAGAGATACGGCACATTTACCTTGCCGGAAGGTGGTTTGACTGACGACAAAGACGACGACGAACTTTTTTAAGAAAGTCTCGTTTTGTCAGTAGTTACTAATAGCTCCTTTCAACACGACATTGATTCACTGAGGTCGGTATTAGAGGTAGCACCGACCTTGGTGGTTGATGTTGAAACAAATGGACTGGAGCCATATAAATCCAACCAAATTTGCGGGGTAGGAGTAGGTGAACCTAATCACTTAGGTTTGATGCAATATTACCCATTCAGACACCATCAAGGTGAAAACCTTACTTTTGAAAAGTTACAACAACTTATTAATCTTTTAAACGGTTCAGTAAAAACATACATTGGTTATAATATCAAGTTTGATTTACATTTTCTGAACAATGAGGGATTAGAAGTCTTATCTAAAAAACTAGTTGATGTCATTGTAATGGCACGTCTAATAGAACACTCAGATATAAAAGAACTTGGCTTAACTCCTACAGGTAAAAGGAGAGTTGGTCCCGAAGCAGTGCAGTATGATATTGATACTAAGAAAGTGTTACGTTCTAATAAATGGAACAAAGACTTTTCTTTAGCACCTCCTGATATTTTAGGGGAGTACTGTAAAAAGGATGTGTCTTTGACCGCAGACCTTTATGAAAGATTTACTAAAGAAGTCCAAAGAACTAAACAACAACGTATTTTTGATATGCAATGTGACCTCACAAAAGTTTTATATAAGATGGAACGTCGAGGTATACCTATTGATGTAAATTATGCTAAAAGGTCTAAAGATTCAATAAGTCAACGGTTGCAAGAGGTTGAACAAGAAATATTTAGAATAGCTGACACAGAGTTTAATGTATCTAGTCCAGCGCAAATTGGGGAGGTGTTTACTTCTTTAGGTATAGAGTCTCCAGTAAAGACTCCAAAAGGTAAGGATTCATGGAGTGAAGCAGCCTTAGTAAGTATAAACCACAGACTAGCTGGTCTTATTAGACAATATAGGACTCTAGAGAAGCTCGTATCTACCTATATAGAGCCTTACGTGGACACTGATGTGATGCACACCTCTTTTTGTAATTGGGGCACTGCTACAGGGAGATTATCTAGTCGAGGTCCGAATCTTCAAAACATTCCACGAAATCATTTTAAATTGGGGGAGCGGGATTTATCTGAAGAAGAACGGGCTAATATAAAAGGGAAGATTGCTGCCACTGTGAGCGCTAAAGGAATTTCCATGAATACGGAGTTATCCGATGATGTTTTAAAAACGTGGTCTTTTGTGGGGGATGAATCCTATGACAGTCAAGATTCCTCTCAAATTTCAATTAGGCGCTTGTTTGTACCCCGGAAGGGTTACTCACTAGTAGGGTTTGACTACAGCCAAATGGAAGTAAGAGTTTTTATGTACCACTTTCGGAATAAAAAAATAGATGAAATATTATCTAAAGATGATGTGGATTTTCACAGTGAAGCTGCTAAGTTAGCTTTTAAAGTAGATGAGTCTTCTGATAAATTCAAAGAATATCGTCAGGCGGCTAAGGCAATAACATTTGGGACTATATATGGAATAGGCAATACAAAGCTTTCCCAACAATTAAATACTTCGCCACGAGAAGCCGGTCAATATAAAAAACAATATTTCGCTGCAATGGAAGGCTCAAAAGATTTTTTTGATAAAGCCGTAAACAAGGTGGCTTTAGATGGGCAAATAAGAAGTAAATATGGACGGTTATATAAAATACAAAGAGACTTTGGATACAAAGGTGTAAATTATCTCGTTCAAGGTCTTAGCGCAGACTTATTGAGTGAGCGCATGTTAGAAGTAGATAAGTACCTAGATGGTAAAAAAAGTAATCTACTCTTACAGGTACATGATGAGATTATATGTGAGATACACGACTCGGAATTAGAAAGTGTTCCATATAAAATAAAAGAGCTGTTAAAAAATAATAGTTTAGATATCCCGTTAGATGTGGATATGGAGATATTTCAAGGCTCATGGGCGGTAAAGAAAGATTTGAAACCACTAACCTTTGACGATTTGATTGACTGGGACTAAAAAACTGATAGTATATAAAGACAATGGGCAAGTATAACGAAGAGCAAATAATAAAAGAAATATCTGAGTATGTAAACAATACATACGACGAACATTACAGTGAAGGTGAAGTACAGACTTTAGACTTTATCGATGCTTGTGGTGATGCGCCAGCTTTTTGTAGAAGTAACATACTAAAGTATGCATCTAGATATGATAAAAAGGGCACACCTAGAAAAGATATATTAAAAATAATACACTATGCAATGTTACTGTTGCATTTTAATGACAAGGAGAATAAGAATGAGTAACGTTGAAAGACCAAATGAATATCAGATGACCTTTGGGGACGTTTATTACAATAGTGAACATGAGATGCTTTTAGGAGAAAAAGTAATTAAAGATTTTATACGAGGGTTTCAACATGCAATAGTAGTAAAAGAAAAACACTTAGATTCAAATGAATGGGACGACTTAAGGGACCCCCTTTCAATAGAATGGATGGAAATAGGACAAAAGGAGCATGACAAAGGGACTTTTAATTGTGGTCCGTATCTACAGGGTTATTCATTTGGAGCTGATATAGTAGCTAACAAAATATCAAAAGCTGATTATGATAATTATATTGCCCAATATGAAAGCTATAAAAACAGTTTTTGGGATAATAGACCTGACGTTGATAATTTATTAGATGACAAAGAAGAATGATAACTAAGAAAAAATACGAACTAAATAAAAACTTTTCACACGACCTAAAAGCCGGTGTAATAAGAGAAGAAAAACTGGCTGAGATATTAGCTGATAAACCAATTGAAGTTAAAACTGAGATGGGTATGTGGAAAGACACGGGTAACCTAGCGATAGAAATAGAGTTTGATGGTAAGCCGAGTGGCTTATATAAAACAGAATCTGAATATTGGTGGCATAATTTAGAGGTTAGAAACGAAGAATATATGTCTTTGTTTTTTAAAGTAGCTACCTTAAAGGAAATTGTAGAAAAAATTATAGAAAACTATCCGCATAGAGTAAGGATGGGTGGAGACGATAACCTAAGTAAATTAGTGTTAGTCCCACTGGCGGGGTTGTTTTTTCTAAAGGAGAAAGATTTAAATTGGCGGAAAGCGCCAACAAACAAAAAAGGAGAAGATGATGGCAAAAGTTAGTGCACACTTAGGATTTACATTTAGAGTAGGCCCATTAGAACAAAACCAATATGGTAGAGTAGATTTGACTATAGACCAGATTGATACAGAGTTACCACTAGAGGCACAATTAGAAGAATCTAAAGTAGTAGCTGATGTTGTTTGGGATGTACTTAAAGACAAAGTAGATGCTCAAATTGAGGATATGTTAGATGATGGAAAATAGTATACCTAGCAGAGCTCAGGTATTAGAAGCTATTTTAGCCGAACGGGAAAGACAAGACCAACTATGGGGTGAACAGAACCACGATGACTCTTGGTGGAATATACTAACGGTTGAAAAAAATGGTCACATAGCGGAAGAAATATTTGGGAACAGTGACACAAAGTTATTTATAGAATTAATTCAAACAGCAGCTACATATTTTGCATGGGCTGAGTCGGTTCAAAGGAGACATAAAAATGGATAAAAATGCAGAAGATGCTATAGAAAAACTATTAAAGGATAAACATTTAAATTTTCAAAAAGGTGACAGCAATGATTTTGTAACAAATCGAATACCTTTTAATATACCAGCGCTAGATAAACTTACTGGAGGTGGTATCCCATTCAAGAAAATGACTCTTATATATGGTCCAACTAATGTAGGAAAATCTTATTTAGCATCTCAAATAGTTGTGAATGCACAGAAAATGGGTGGTAAAGCTGTTTGGATAGACACAGAGCTTTCATATGATAGAGATTGGATGAGAACCTGTGGAGTTGACGACCAAAAGATACTTGTGTCTCAACCAACTACCGGAGAAGAAGCTTTAGAACACGTTCGACAAGCGATGGTAAACGGTTTTGAGGTTATAGTGTTAGACAGTATAGCCGGTCTTGTACCTACAAATATATTAGAAGAAGAGTTTGGCAAAAGCCCAATGGCGTGGCAATCAAGGTTTGTAAACACAGCGTTTCCTAGATTGTTTCCACATCTCCAAAACGGTTCAGCTTTTGTTGCTATAAACCAAGTACGTGCTAGTATGGGGCCAGTAGCTCTAGACGCTATGCCTGCAGGTCAGGGGCAAGTGTTCTTTTCCCACTCTATTCTACAGGTTCAGAGAAAAGGATGGATAACAGAAGGCGAGAAAAAAGTAGGGTTTGATATGAATATCAGACTAAGAAAAACTAAAACAGGTGGTGAAAATTGGGACTCTGCTATTGTGCCTTTCAGAGTAGAAGGTGGAATTGATGTTCTTGAGAGTTATATTCGGGATGCAGTAGACCAAAAACTAATTATACAAAAAGGCGCTTGGTATTCATATGGGGACATAAAGGCTATGGGTCTAAATGGTATAAAAGCAAAGTTTTTAGAGGATGATAAACTGTTTGAAAAGCTTCAAAATGAACTTACCTCCTAGAGATTTTACTGAACAAGAACTTATTATAGCTAAATGTTTAGATGAGTTTGGGCTTAGGTACGATGAGCAGGTTTACTACCACCCTTACATAGTAGATTTCTACATACCAGAGATAAAAATGGTGGTTGAGGCTGACGGAATATATGGACATCTTTCTAAAAGAGATGCGCAGAGAGATAAAGAACTGCTATTATTAGAAGATATTGAGTATATTATACATATAAAAGAAAAAACATTAAAAAAAGTAAAGGAAAAATTATGGCTGGAATTAAACAAATTAAGCCAATAGGTCCAAAGAACCATATAAAAAACGATTTGTGGTTATCTGAAATAATTGATGAACATTTAAGGGGTACTATGACAGCGCCTCGGACAGGAGTGTTTCATCCATCTGTTATTAGCAACCCATGTGATAGATATGTTTGGTTATGTTATCATGGTAAGATGGTAGACCAACCACTACCTGCTAATCTACAAAGGATTTTCCAAAATGGTAACTTTTTAGAGGAACGTGTAGAGACATGGTTGAAAGCTTTAAACATATTAGTGGATAGGGAAGTTTCTGTAAAGCAGGACATCCCACCTATTTCAGGGCGTATCGACTTCTTAATTAAACATTATACTTATGGGATTACCCCCATTGAGTTGAAATCAATTAATACAGCGGGTTTTTCAAAACTAAGAGGTCCTAAACCAGAGCATCAAACTCAAATTCAAATGTATTTAAATATGGGCGGCTATGAAAAAGGCACTGTTTTATATGAGAATAAAAATGACCAAAAGATAAAAACCTTTATCGTAGATAGGGACTTAGACCAATGGAATAACCTTTTAGACAGGTGTTTCAGAATACAAGAAGCGCTTATAGCTCCTGAAAAATGCACAGGGAACACTTGGTGTAATTGTAAACTAGTTCCTTTAGGAAGCGTGTAATGGAAGAACGAGAGACTAAATGGACTCCTATGAAGGCTTTAGGACGAGTGGCGAAGCGTGTGGATGCTTTAGGTATACCCATATTTGACCCACATCTTCCAGAGACAGAAGAGCTGGTTTTTTCAGAATTAGCTAATGCTACTGACAAAGAATTAGAAAAGTATTTAACTATTTATGGTGGATACAATGCCTTTCTACAAACAAAAATTGCTGACATAGAGGCAGTATTAGGAGCTTTGGAAGCATCTTTTAGTGAAGGATATAGTAAAGCGGCTTATACTGTTTGCAAAGAACATGAGCAGAAGGGCAATAAACGTCCGACTAACGACTTAATTAGAGGTGAGGTGTTAGATTCTTTCGATGCCTTAGCGCAACTTAAAAAAGATATTATTGAACAAACGGCAGAAATAAGAAGACTACGAGGTTTATTAGAAACTTACAAAGAAGCTTATGGAACTGTAAGTAGAGTAGTAACCTTGAGAACTAAGCGAGATTAGAGTGAAACAATTTTTAGGACTGGACACATCCAGCAGAGCTATTCATGGGGCGGTTGTAGATAAAGACGAAAAATTAGTTGGTCTTTATAAATGGGGTAGTGATAAAAAGAATGCTGGAGAAAGATTTCCGGAAATAGTAGTTGAATTTTCTAAGGAAATGAGTAAAATAAATATAATAGATAATGCTGCAGTAGAAGCTGCAATTTTTGTACAAAACAGAAAGTCACTAATTTCATTAGCTAGTATAATTGGAGCTACTTGGGCAGTATTAGTCTTAAATGGTATAGAAACATCTTTGATACACCACGCTGAATGGAAGAAAGAAATTCTAGGTAAGGGTAGTTTAAAGAAAGATGCAATTATGGAATATGCAATAGACAAGTGGGGAGACAAATTTCCCGAACAAGATTACGCTGATGCAGCATGCATAGCGTTATGGAACAAAAGGAGGTTCTAGTATGAGTATAGCTGGTGGACTAACCAAGGTAGTTAGAGGTTTTCAAATGTTTTTCCCGGGTAAGACGGAAGAAACTAAAAGAGAGTATAAAGACAAATTTCCTAAGAAATTACCTACTCTTGAAGATGTAAAAAAAGAATATGGGGCTGTTGTTTGGTGTAAGTTTGCTAAATGTGGTAGTAACCAACAAGTAAAAAATTTACAGAGAACTACAGGAACTTTATTGAAAAGACAAAATTATACCCCAATTAATGAACAAGAACATGTTTGGGCTGGGGTATGTACTAGAGGTGAGATAGGAATGCAATTCAATGAAATAAGATTACCCGGTGGCTCTAAGGTAAAGGTTCCGAGTTGTTACACAGCACATACAGATAAAACAGGATACTGGGATTTCTCTCAATTCCTAAACTCAGATGGAAGTCCATTAGGAGGAAACATAGATTCACAACATGTGTCAGATGCTGGATATAGCATGGATGATTCAAACAGTATTTATGACCAATTTAAAGATTAAAAATTATGCCTAAACATATACCAAACGAAATAAAACTAAATGCTATGGAGCTGTTTTTAAAAGGTGATAAATCCGCTAAAGAGATAGCAGCTGAGGTGTCCACAGAAGAACACGCGGTGGCTGCGCCTACTATTTATATGTGGGCTAAGAAAGACCATTGGGGCGAACAGAAAGCGGTAGCTATATCGGACCAACAAAATAAGCTGGCCGAGAGTGAGGGGGAAAGATTTGCTCGATTACAAACAGAGCAGTTGGACACCTATACAGATATTGCTAACAAAGCCGGTAGAGAAATGAAAGGATTAACTTTTGACAGACCTCTTGATGCAGTTAGAGCAGCGGATATTGGTATAAAGGGACAGCGTGAAGTATTACAAGGCATGATAAATATGGAGTTTGTCCAAGATATCATGACAGTTTTAATTGAAGAAATTGGAGACCAAGACACTTTACAAAGAATTGGTGTGAAGTTGAAAGCCATAGAACAAAAACACCGAGAGGTTTAAAATGGCTAAAGATATTGTAAGTGTTGAACAAGCATTTAATATGCTATCTGATGGACTACTTGAGCAAAAAAGATATGAAGTAGGCACTTTCAGAGAGTTTATTGAAAATATATGGGCTCATTCTTTTGACAACCCAGAGTACTTTAAGGCTTGGCATGTAAGTTTACTTGCGGAAGATGTTGAAGAATGTTTAGCAGAAGGGCTAAACTATGTGGGTATTCTACCTCGTGGACATTTTAAATCTACAATATTAGGGCATGCATTTAGTGTTTGGAGATTGCTGAAGGCTCCTAGGGATATGTCTATACTTTATCTTTCTTATAGTGATGGTATGGCTAAATATCATATTGCAGAGATAAATAAAATTGTTGCGAGGAATCCTATTATTCCTGAACTACTTATTAATCGAAATCCTAAAGCAGACTTTTCCGCTAGATTTTATAAGAACAATCAACCTATGGAAATAATGCATGGTGGGTTGTTTTCTTTCAAACGAGGAATGCACGTGAATGGCGCTTTGATTGCTGATGACGTTTTGAGAGACCCTGAGAACCCCTTGAATATGGGGCAAATAACTAAAGTAGAAGACCACTTCATGACAGAATCTATGTTCATACCTTTGAAGGAAGCGCCTGTAATAGTTGTGGGAACACCAATGATGCCCGGAGATATATTAGCAAAACTACAAGATGACGAGAGATTCAAAGCTAGGGTTCTACCAGCGCTAGACCCAGTACCCGGAAGAAGGGTGTTGGCTCCCGAGATAATGGATGAGAAATATTTATTGGCGCAACAGAAAGCTAGACCTAAATCCTTTGCATCAGAGTTTATGTTAGTGCCTCACTTTGCTACAGAGTCATATTTCAATGAAGAGGATATTACAAAGTGTGAACATGAAAATTTAAGGTCTGCCCCAGCGACTAAAAAATTTACAGACTGGCAATCAGGAGACCAGATTTTTGGAGGCTTTGATGTTGGTAAGAAAAAACACCCATCTCACTTAGTTATTTTTAGAAAACGAGGAGAAGATATAGAACAAATACACCATTCTTTCTTAGATGGCTGGAGTTATTCAGACCAAATAGAATATTTGAATGAAGTTGCCGATAATTTTGATTTAACTTCAGGGTATATAGATAACACTAGAGGTGAATTAGAAGACCGTGGGTTAGACTCTAGATGGAGAGGAATGCATTTCTCACAAAAAAGTAAAAATACCATGGCTTCGGTCTTTGAAAATTTCGTTCATTCTGGTATATTAAAACTAATCAAAGACGAAAGACAAAAGCAGCAGATTCTGTCCGTCAGTAATGAATTAAAAGCTCCTGATACTCCAATGGGTCATGGGGATGCTTTTTTCTCAATTGCAATGGCGTTACAGGCAGCCCATGATACAGCATATAAGTTTGTAGATTTAGGCAGTGCGACCGATTGGTTCAATGCTATAAGTCCGGGAGAAACCCCGGAAAGTCGAAGTCAGATGATGGATGAGAGGAAGGGAGGTTCGGAAGAACTAAAACCTAAATTAAACCCATTACAGATGGAACCATTAAACCCAATTGACAGGGCAGATACAGCTCCTAATCCTATGTGTAAGGAAACTGTATGTAACCCGAATTTTTGGGTATCAGAACGAGGTCTATGCCTTTATTGTGGCTTTAGACAAAAATAGATAAGGAGAAATAAATGACATTAAAAGATAAACTAAACCCATCCCATTCAATTACTGACCAAGCAGAAGTAATTCTAAATCATAGGTATTATTTAAAAGATAAAAAAGGGGATGTTGTTGAAGACTCAACGAAATTATTCGAAAGAGTAGCTGACGCTATTTCTAAAGTCGATATTGAGTATGGTAAGTTACCAGTAGATGCTGAACTTACAGCAAAAGATTTTTATGCTATTATGTCTAATTTAGAGTTTATCCCCAACTCTCCGACACTGATGAATGCCGGGACAGAGCAAGGAACCTTATCAGCTTGTTTTGTGTTACCACTAGAGGATTCTATGGAAGGAATAATGAAAGCAGCACACGATGCAGCCATGGTACAAAAATTTGGTGGAGGAACAGGTTTTTCTCTTT
>Ga0208919_1000686_pt1 | contig 21504 bp, 22 predicted proteins | sample 4_EtaG_FD_184076 | JGI IMG/M metagenome (GOLD analysis project Ga0208919, IMG submission 184076) | Marine viral communities from the Subarctic Pacific Ocean - 4_ETSP_OMZ_AT15127 metaG (SPAdes) (version 3) | ecosystem: Environmental > Aquatic > Marine > Oceanic | place: Pacific Ocean | collected...
CCTAAAATTTATTATCCGGGTATTGGTTAATGACTACTTTTTCGCAAGGTAAATATGCTTTAGCTATTTCAGATAGATCAGGCATGGCTTTTCCATATAACGAAATGGTTAGAGAATGGAACGGTGCATTTGTGCACATATCAGAGTACGAGCCTAAACAACCACAATTAGATCCTAAACCAACAAGTGCAGACCCACAAGCTTTACAAAGAGCAAGAACTGCTAGAACAGAATTTCCAACAGAAGATTTTTTAATAAATAATCCAATTACAACTGCAGCTGCTGATGCAACTGTTTCTATAGCTTTTGAGAATGGTGCCATGCAGGTAAATGATTTTGTTAGATTAAGAGATGTTAAATCTCCAGTAGGTGGTGTTGCAATAACTACTTTACAATTATCTACAACTTTAAATGGTGCAATTACAGCTTCAGCTACTACAATTACTTTAGCTGATGCATCAGCATTTCCAACATCGGGTTTTGTTGTAGTAGAAAAAGTAAATAGCACAACAGGATTTTATGAAAATGAAGTCATTGAGTACACTGGAAAATCTTCAAACGATTTAACTGGATGCACGAGAGGGACAAGTGCTCCTTATAGAGGGATTAGTCCTGTAAATACAACAGCAAGTAAACATGCAACAGGAGCAAAAGTATTTGGTGCATACAAAATAGCTACACTTAATGAAATATCTTCACCAGCAGGATACAATGATAGCACAGGTAGTCCAGCGACTACCACTACACAAACAGGTTTTACATTTGAGCTAGTTAGTAATGCTAGTAGCACAGAAACAGGAGGCGGTTTTCAGTGTACAATTGGACCGATAAATGATAGGGCTTAATTATGTCAGGAGTTAAAAATTATACTTATACTACATTAAAACAAGCTATCTTAGATTATGCTGAAGTAGATGATACTGTTTTTACTACAGCTATTTTAGATGGTTTTATAATGGCTGCTCAACTTAGAATATATCAAGAGCTTCCTATGGATTCTGAAAGATTTGTTCAAGAAGGTACATTAGTTACAAACGATAATACAATTAATGCACCGGCTGGATGTTTATTTGTAAGAGGAATTGAAGTTTTTGAATCTGTTGCTAATACAGAAGGAAACGGTAAATGGTTAGAGAAAAAAGATCAAACATATCTATCAGAGTTTGTTGATAGAAAATTTGGACCATCTGGAGACATACAATCTCCTACAGATACTACTAATTCTGTAACAGGTTTTCCCAAATACTATGCGATGTTTGGTGGTGCTGACAATATTACAGATACTACTTCTGGAGGAATGTATTTAGCTCCTACACCTGATGCTAATTACAAATTTAGAGTTTATTATAACAAGTATCCAAATGGTCTTGGATCTGGAACTGATTTTAATGCTAATACATACTTAAGTACAAACTTCTCACAAGGCCTTTTATATGCATGTTTAGTAGAAGCTTTTGGGTATTTAAAAGGTCCAATGGATATGTTGACATATTATGAAAATAGATATAAAAATGCAATACAACAGTTTGCAGGAATGCAACTAGGAAGACGAAGAAGAGACGATTACACTGATGGTACAGTTAGAATACAAGTTAAATCTCCGTCCCCGTAAATTGAGGTAAAAAATTATGACAATAACATCGGCAATAGCAAACTCATTTAAGGTAGAAATTCTACAAGGTGGACATAACTTTAACGACGCAAGTGGTGCTCCTACAGGTAACACATTTAAAATAGCTTTATATGCTAGTGACTCAGCTTCACTTAGTAAATCAACAACTGCTTACGCAGCGCCTACGGACGCAAACGCAAAACCAACTTCAACACATGAAGTTAGTCAAAAAACTACTGACGGTGGTGCTACTGCAACAGGTTACGATGCAGGTGGAAAAGCTTTAACTGCAAGTGCAGATCCAGTTTTATCTACAGACACAGCGTGCGTAAAATTTAATGATATAAGTTGGACATCAGCTTCTTTTACAGCAAGAGGATGTTTAATTTATAATAATACAAACGTCACTGGTTTTACTAACGACAGAGCAGTCTGTGCAGTTAATTTTGGTGCAGATAAAACTGTAACAAGTGGAACATTCACAGTTCAATTCCCAGCTCAAACTGCAGGTAACGCAATCGTTCAGATAGCATAAGGAGTAAATCCTTATGGCTAACACTTGGAACCAAGCCGGAACCACCTGGGGTCAAAATAGTTACGGTCTTCAAACTGAAATTCTAGTCCCTATAACTGGTTTATCAACTACATCAACAGTCGGAAGTGTTTTAGCTTTTAATGAAAGTGGATGGGGCCAAGATAGTTGGGGTATTGAAACCTGGGGTGAATCCGGTAATGTTGCTGCATTAACAGGTTTATCAGCTACATCTAGTGTAGGTGAATTAAGTGCATTTCCTCTACAAGGTTGGGGTAGAACAACATGGGGTGAAGAGCCTTGGGGTGAAAGTAATAACCCTGTCGTCTCGTTACCTGGTTTTACATTAACAACATCTTTAAACGTACCTACTGAGTTTGTAGAAATAAGACCTGGTTGGGGTACACTTGACTGGGGTGAAAATGGTTGGGGTACTGTTGAGTCAGCAGTATTTAATTTAACAGGATTATCTGCAACATCTTCTGTTGGAGCTTTAACTCCTGACGACATGGCTTTTGGAATAACTGGTTTAAGTTCTTCAACAGCTGTAGGTTCTTTAATTGCTAAATCAGATTTTAGCACAGTCCTTCCCGCATTTAGTTTACAAAGCACTGTAGGACTTTTATCCGCAGATGATCATTCAGTAGGTTTACCTGGTTTTTCCGCTACAAGTGCAGTAGGAAGTATATCGCCTGCAGATGTAATGGGTATAACTGCTCCGTCTGCTGCTCAAACTGCTTTAGGAAGTATTACTATTACATCTAATCCTGTTGTAGATTTAGTAGGTGTTTCTGCTACAAGCTCTATAGGTTCTTTAACAATAGATAATATAACCCTTGCATTGTTAGCAGGTCAATCAGCCACAACAGCTGTAGGATCGTTTACTACTGTACAGGTTACAATTGCTACCTTAAATGGATTAGGTTTAACAGCTGTAACTGCTGTTGGAGAACTTACAACTACGGGATATGCTGACATTGACATTACAGGAAATACTACTTATAATGATGTTGACGTTACGGGAAATACATCGTATACAGACGTAACACACGTAGTTTAGGAGAAAAAAATTATGGCATCAACATATACTGATCTTGGTATAGAACTAATGGCAACCGGTGAAAATGCTGGTACATGGGGAACAAAAACTAATAACAATTTATCTTTATTTGAACAATTAACTGGTGGATTTAATTCACAAGCTGTAACTGATTCAGGAACACCAACAGCTTTAACAATTGTAGATGGAGAGACTACTGGAACAGCTCAACATAGAATGATTGAACTTACAGGAACTATTTCTGGAGCCAGAGTTGTAACAATTCCTTTAGATGTAGAAACCTTTTATTATTTAAGAAATTCAACATCCGGTGCATATACAGTACAATTTAAATATGTGTCAGGTTCAGGAGATTCACATACTTTTTCAGCTACAGATAAAGGTGATGCTATTTTATTTGCAACAGCAAATGATGGAACAAATCCAGATATATATAAAATAGCAACTGGAGATGTAACTCTTACAGGTACACAAACTTTAACAAACAAAACTTTAACTAGTCCTAAAATTGGAACTTCAATTTTAGATACAAGCGGAAACGAATTAGCTTTATTAACAGCTACAGGTTCTGCAGTAAACGAATTTACAATAGCAAATGCAGCTACAGGTGCAGGACCAACTCTTTCATCTACAGGTGGTGACTCAAACATAGATATTAACATTACTCCAAAAGGAACTGGAGATGTAGTTCTTGCAGGTGACACTGTAAAAGTTGGAGACTCTGGAGCGGCAGCGGTCTTAACCTCAAATGGTGCTGGAACACTAACCGTAACAACTGGTGGTGCATCAGACTTAGTTTTAAGCACAAACTCTGGAACAGATTCTGGAACTATCACAATTACAGATGCAGCAGATGGAAACATTAACATTGCACCAAATGGAAATGGTGTTGTTCAAGCTGGTGGTTCAGCGGTAAAAGTAGCAGGAAAAGAAACTATTTGGGTTCCAGCAATTGCAATGTATCCAACAACTACAAATGGTGCAGAAGCTGCACAAACAGAATTAACAGCTGGACAACCTGAACTTAAATCTTTAGATTTTGATAAAGATAGTGATGAGTTTGCTCAATTTGCAATAGCATTTCCTAAATCATGGAATGAAGGCACAGTAACTTTTCAACCTTTTTTTACAGCAAATACAACAAACACGGGTTCAACTAAATTTCTTTTAGCGGGTGTTGCAGTAGCTGATGATGGTCCTATCGATGCAGCGTTTGGAACAGCACAAGGAACAGCAATAGGATTTAGTGGCACAGCTAATGATTTAATGGTTGGAAATGAATCAGCTGCAATTACAATTGCAGGTTCACCTGCGGCAGGTGAACAAGTATTTTTTAATATCTTTAGAGATGTTTCAGCAGATAATTTAACAGCAGATGCAAAACTATTAGGTATAAAATTATTCTTTACTACTGATGCTGCTAACGACGCATAATAGATAGGAGTTAAAAGTGACAGGATTTGGAAGTAACATATTAGGTTTTGGAACTGGTGGTGGAGTAATCATCAGAGATCCTTTTACGGCCTCTCACGTACTATTAGTAGGCGGAGCAGGAGGCGGAGGCGGTGACCGTGGAGGCGGTGGAGGTGCAGGAGGCTATAGACTTCTTACATGTCAACCTTTTCCAGGAGCACCAGTTGTTGTAACAGTTGGAGCAGGATTAGCAGGTTCTTTTGGTGGATCAACTAACCAACCAGCAGGAAACACTTCAGTAGCATTAGAAGCAGGAACTATAACTGCAAATGGTGGCGGTGGAGGAGCTTCAGGTTTCTCTAATCCAGGTGATGGCGGTGGATCAGGTTATGGTGCACCGGGTGGATCTGGCGGTGGAGCAGGTTCTCCTCCTCCAGGAGCAACAGCACCAGGAGGTTCAGGAAACTCTCCTCCAGTAAGTCCTTCACAAGGAAACCCAGGAGGTTCAGCATCAACAAACGGTACTTTTCAAGACTCAGGTGGTGGTGGTGGAGCTAGTGGCAGCGGATCAGGTTCACCAGCTGGTCCAGGAGGCGGTGGATCTACAAGTCACGTGCCTCATTTTGGACCTGCACCACAACCTTTTTACGCAACATCACCAGGGGCATATGCCGGTGGCGGTGGTGGAGGTCAAGATAATAGAGAAGGCCCTCCTCCAGGTTCAGGTGGTTCAGGCGGAGGCGGACCTGGTGGTTCAGGAACAGGAACTGCAGGAGCAGCTGGTACAGCAAATTCCGGTGGCGGAGGAGGAGGATCCTCACGTTGTAACGGAGGCGGTGGAACAGGTGGATCAGGAACTGTTTTAATTAAAGTTCCATCACCACAAGCACCAACAGTTTCAGTAAGTCCTCCAGGATCAGGATCAGTGACAAATTTTCCAGGATATACAGTTGTGGCTTTCACTGCTAGTGGGGAGTTAAAAAGAGTTTAATTATGGCACACTTTGCTAGATTAGATGAAAATAATAAAGTCCTTTACGTAGTGGTTGTGGCTAATGATGTGTCTACTTCAAACGGACCATTAGGTGAAAATGATATGCATCCTGATGGAGAATCATGGTGCACTAAATTTTTTAAAAAATCTAATTGGAAACAAACTTCATACAATAATAATTTTAGAAAACAATATGCAGGTCCTGGTATGACCTATGATGAAAATGCTGATTTATTTATAGCGGTTAAACCTTTTGAATCTTGGATATTAGATAATAATTTTGATTGGCAACCACCAGTCGCTAAACCAGACATCTTAGAACATAATGGTACACCCATGTATCCAGAATGGGACGAAGAAAATTTAAGATGGAAAGGTAATAATGGTGAAGAGGTTGATGGTGTTGTAACTTGGTATGAGTATCTCTGGAATACAGATACTTTTTCGTGGGAAAACAAAACTGTAAAACCTATTTTTAATTCCTAATAATACTTGATTTAAAATACAAACTCTGTATAACTAGTTTAAAAGATATACAGATGTTACTAAATTATTATTATTGGTATTTTACTAGTGCTTTGTCACCTAAAGTGTGTCAAAGAATAATTTCCTTATCTAAACGACATAAAAAATTAAAAGCCATAACAGGCCATTCTACAGAAAAAGTTACTTATCAAAAACTTACTAAACAACAAAAATTAAATTTAAGTAAAACAAGAAACTCTAATATTGTATGGCTAAATGAACCTTGGTTGTTTGAATTATTACAATCATATGTAAGAACCGCTAATCAAAACTCTGGTTGGAATTTTCAATGGGAGAGAACAGAGTCTATACAATTTACTCAATATAAAAAGAATCAATTTTATGATTGGCATCAAGATACTTTTCCACATCCTCATACTGAAGGTCCTTTAAAAGGATTAATTAGAAAACTATCTGTAATTGTTTCTTTAACAGATGAAAATAAATATGTTGGAGGTGATCTTGAATTTAATCTTAGAAATCTAACTAATAAATCAGATAATATAATAACTTGTAAGGAGATAAAACCACAAGGATCTATAGTGGTTTTTCCTTCGCATGTTTGGCATAGAGTAAAACCAGTAACGAAAGGCACTAGACAATCTTTAGTGATGTGGAATGATGGCAAACCGTTTGTCTAAAATACCTTATTTAATTCAACAAGATAATTTTTTTACAGAAAAAGAATGTAAATCGTTAATTAGAAAATATAAAAAACTTTGTACATCAGATAGTTTAAAAACATACTTAAATTATAATTATTATGATATTAAAATGAATGATGATTGGGGTAAAAAACTATTAGAAATAGTAAACAAATACATAAAGAAATATAAGGGTCTTGATATAATTGAACAATGGGCAATTGATAATATTAGATTCAAGCATTTTCCTAAAAATTATTCTTTTGACAAATGGCACTGTGAACAAACAACTAATTATCCATATAGAGTTTTTAGTATTTTAATTTATTTATCTGATCATAATGTTGGAACAGAATTTTATCACGAAGGTAAAACGATAAAATCAAAAGCAGGTAGAGCTATTATATTTCCTGCTTCTTGGACACATATACATAGAGGACAAAAAACAAATAAAGATAGGTACATGTTATCTTGTTATGCATTTTTAAGGAAACCAAATGAGTTTTAAAACTAAAGGATATGGAGTTATAAAAAAAGCTATTTCAAAAGAATTAGCTGATTTTTGTTATAATTATTTTTTAATTAAAAGGTCTGTGGCAGATACATTTTTTACTCACAACTATTTGAAGGGCGATAAAAATTCAGAATGGGGGACTTGGAATGACCCACAAGTTCCGAACGTTTATTCACATTATGCAGACACTTGCATGGAAACTTTATTATTAAAATTAAAAAATAAAATGGAAAAATACACAGGTTTAAAATTAGTTCCTACTTATTCTTATGCAAGACTTTATGAAAAAGGTGCTGTTCTGTTTAGACACAAAGATAGACCTAGTTGTGAAATATCTACCACACTTAATTTAGGAGGTGAATTATGGCCTATCTATATTGATCCTACAGGAGAGGATAATATTTTAGCTCATGAATATACTAATAAAGGAGAAGAGGTTAAATTAAAAAGGGGAGCACATAAGGGTGTAAAAGTAGATTTATCCGTAGGAGACATGTTAGTTTATAGAGGTTGTAATTTAGAACATTGGAGAAAACCTTTTAAAGGTAAAACATGTGGACAAGTATTTTTACACTACAATAATTTTTTAACTCAAGGTAATACTAATTTATTTGATGGTAGAATACATGTGGGTTTGCCTAAAGAATTTCAAAGAAAATGAAAGTAGAAAATTATTTTCAAACTCCAATTTATATTTTTGAAAAACCTGAATGGGTTAAAGAAAGTATTAAAGCTACAAACCCTTATATTAAAGAGGCTATAAAATTAAACAAGCCAAAGTTCTATAATAATAAAGATTTTGGTTTAGTGCATCATTCAAAACCCATAGTAAAAGAACTAAAATTAAAAAAGCTTATAGATTTTATAGGTAACACAGCTATGAATATTTTAGATAATCAAGGATATAATATGTCTTTATATAATTTATTTCTTAATGAAATGTGGGTTCAAGAATTTCCTAAAAATGGTGGAGGCCACCATTCTCCACATAATCATTGGAATGGACATATTTCTGGTTTTTATTTTTTAAAATGTTCTAATGAAACTTCTTATCCTGTATTTTACGATCCAAGATCTAGTAAATCAATGAACATGCTAAAACAGAAAGATGATTCTAAATTAACTTATTCTACGGAACAAGTTCATTTTAAAATAAAACCAGGTACATTATTATTTTTTAATTCATACCTTACACATGAATTTATTGTTGATAAAGGTATAGAACCTTTTAGATTCATACATTTTAATATTCAAGCTACAGATAAAAACCATGCAATTTGATCACTGGTTTCCTACAATCATAGGTATTAAAAATAATCCTAAACATAAGCAAGTAGAAACTAAACTAGTAAAATTTTGTTTAGATAAAAAGAAAAAAATTAAATCAGGTGGATCGCATTGGTTATCTCATGAAACATATAATACTTCTACTACCTATAATTTAACGTATGAGCCTTTGTTTTTAAATTTAAACAAATGGGTGTATGATCAAATAGTTAAGTATTGTCATCATATGGAATATGAAGTTGAACTACTTTGTAGTGGAGTTTGGTTTAACATATACAACAAAGGTGATTATCAAGAATATCACAGACATGCAAAAGATTGTATTTCAGCAATTTATATTTTAAGCGGTCATAAAAAAGCAGCTAAGATTTATTTTAGATCTCCTATTTTAGAAACAGCACAAGAACCTAAAATTAAAATAAATGATAAGAATGCTTATAGGGCTCACTATGAAGCTTTGCCTGGTAACTTATTAATATTTAGATCTAATACAGAACATGCAGTTGAGAAACATTTGATTGCTGACAAAAGAATAACACTAGCTTATAATTTTAGATTAAAATGAAATTCTACCAATTAGATAATTTTTTTACTGAGGAAGAAAACAAAACAATAGACTCAATATTATACGATGCACACTTTCCTGTTTTTTATTATAAAGAACAAGTGATAGGTGATGGTCTTCCTTTCTTTTCTCATGTTTTAATTAACAAAGATACACATGAAATTAATTCAAGTTATACTAATTTCTTTTTAATGATCGCCTATAAATTTGTTGCTAAAGTATCTAAGATAGAACCAAAGAATTTTTTAAGAGGTAACATAAATTTAACATTGCCTTTTAAAGGTAAACCTAAGTTACATGTAGATCACGAAGAACCTCATTACCAAATAATTATGTATTTAAATGATGCTTCAGGAACAACTGATATATACAAAGGTAAAAAATTATTTAAAAAAGTTAATCCTAAAAAAGGAAGAATTATTATGTTTAATAAACAACCTCACTTAGCTAATTCTCCTATTGGAAAAGATGAATTAAGAGCTGTTTGTGTAATGACTTTTAATACTAATGACTAGAGTTATAGATAATTATTTAAATCAAGAAGATTTTTTGAGAATAAAAAACACATTAGGATCTTCGGATTTTCCGTGGTATTATCAAAAAAATATAAATGATAGTCATTCAGAAAAAGATTTAGATTGTTATTTTACTCATTATCTTTTTAATCAAAAAAATGGTCAAAGTTCCTTTTACTATATTATCAAACCTATTTTAAATAAATTAAATGTTAAAGCTCTAATAAGAATTAAATCTAATCTTTATCCAAGAACTGAAAAATTAGAAATACATAAACCACATTCTGATTATACTTATAAACATAAAGGAGCTATATTTTATATAAATACAAACGATGGAAAAACTATATTAAATAAAAACAAAGAAATAGATTCTGTAGAAAATAGATTATTGCTCTTTGAACCACATCTTTCTCACAGCAGCACTTCTACTACAAATGTAAAATCTAGGATAAATATTAATTTTAACTATTTTTAGCCTGTTTGCGTTTTGATATTTATATAGTATAATCAATATAATATTGATATAAAGCTTTTACTATGCTACAAAAATTAGGTTTTGCTCCAGGTTTTAACAAACAGGTCACAGAAACAGGTGCTGAAGGGCAATGGTTTGATGGTGATAATGTTAGATTTAGATATGGTACACCTGAAAAAATAGGTGGTTGGACACAATTAGGACAGGACAAATTAACTGGTGCTGCCAGAGCTCTTCATCATTTTGATGATAATGCAGGTATTAAATACGCAGCTATAGGAACTAACAGAATTTTATATGTATATTCAGGTGGAACTTATTACGATATACACCCAATTAGAACTACTTTAACAGGTGTTAGTTTTACAAGCACATCGTCTTCAACTACAGTTACTGTAACCTGTGGCACTAGCCATGGTTTGAACGACAATGATATTGTTATGTTTGATTCTGTCAGCGGTGTGACAGCAGTAGGTTCTACTTTTACAGATGCAACATTTGAAGACCAAAAATTTATGGTTACTTCAGCACCTACATCAACCACTTTTACAATTACAATGGATACTCAAGAAGCAGGAACTCCTTTGTCAACTAGTGGGTCTGCTTCGGTTTTATGTTATTATACAGTGGGTCCATCTCAACAACTTGGTGGTTTTGGTTGGGGTACGGGTTTATGGTCTGGTGATGCTCCAGGAGCGGTGACGACAACTTTGGCCTCTACTATTAATGACACTGTAACTGATATTCCTTTAACTAGTACAGCAGCGTTTCCATCATTTGGAGAAATTAGAATTGGATCAGAAGATATAAGTTTTGCTGCTAATAATACTACAACAAATATTTTAAGTGGTGGTGCAAGAGAAGTTAACGGTACCACTAAGGCAGGACACAGTGCCGGTGCAACTGTAACTAACATTTCTGATTTTTTTGGTTGGGGTGATGCATCTTCTTCTGACTTTACAATTGATCCTGGTCTATGGGTTCTTGATAACTTTGGTACAAAATTAATTGCACTTATTTATAATGGTCCATGTTTTGAATGGGACGCAGCTGGTGCTGGTTCTACTTCTACAAGAGCAACGTTATTAGCGAATGCTCCTACTGCATCACGTCATGTGTTAGTATCTACACCTGACAGACACTTAGTATTTTTTGGAACAGAAACAACCGTAGGCTCGGCATCGACTCAAGATGATATGTTTATTAGATTCTCAGATCAAGAAAATATTGATGGAACAGATGCGTATACAGTTAAAGCTGAAAACACTTCCGGCACTCAAAGACTTGCAGATGGTTCTAAAATCATGGGTGCTATAAAAGGTAGAGATGCTATCTATGTATGGACCGATACTGCATTGTTTTTAATGAAGTTTGTTGGTGGAGATTTTGTATTTGCTTTTGAACAAGTGGGTACTAACTGTGGATTGTTTGGTAAGAATGCTTGTATTGAGGTTGATGGTACAGCTTATTGGATGTCTGAGAATGGTTTCTTTACATACGATGGTCAGTTAAGATCACTACCTTGTCTTGTTGAAGACCACGTTTACGATGATATAAATGCTACATCTAGAGATCTTATTAATGCAGGATTAAATAATTTGTTTGGTGAGATAAACTGGTTTTATTGTACAGCAGGGTCCAATCAAATTAATAGAGTAGTTACATATAATTATTTAGATTCATCACCTAAACGTCCTATATGGACAACAGGAACTTTACCTAGAGCAGCGTGGCAGGATTCAGCTGTATTTGATAGACCACATGCAACATTTTATAATCCATCTGATAACGCATCAACCGATTGTACTGGAAACACTGATGGTAGCACTATATACTATAATCAGGAAACAGGGACCGATCAAATTAATGCTGGTGGTGTAACAACTGCTGTAATAGGTACTATTACTTCTGGTGATTTTGATATTACCCAACGTAGAAATACTACAGGACAGACTGTAGGAATGCCGGACATTAGAGGAGACGGTGAATATATTATGAGAATCAGTAGATTTATACCAGATTTTATTAGTCAGACAGGAAACACTTCTATTAAATTTAAAACAAGATTATATCCAAACAGTAGTGAAACCACTACTACGTTTACATGTAGCTCTTCTACGACTAAAAAAGATATAAGAGTAAGAGCTAGACAAATAGCATTAGAAGTCGCTAACACAACTACAAATGAAGATTGGAAACTAGGAACATTTAGATTAGATATACATCCAGGAGGGAGAAGATAATGGCTACAGACCAAGAGATAAGAGACGCTGGTTTTAAATATATCCCTGAACAAAAATATTTACAGAGTCCTTTTCAGCTACCTACGGACGATCCGGTGACTGACCAAGGTATTGTTGCAACCAATGCTTTTGCTGGAAGTGGTGGAGACGGTTTTAGTGTTTATAATGCAGACCCAAATACCATAACAAACATGAATCCTAACATGAAAGCTTTGCAAGATGCAAGATACGATAATGAACTATCTTATGTTGGAAAAACTTTACCTGGCGATTTAAGTCCTCTTTACAACACTAGCACTGCAGCAATGAAAAGTATGGAAATAAATCCAGATTACTATGGCATGGATACTATAGGTGATAGATTTGAACTTGATGAAAAAGGTCAACTTGTTATGGACAGTGAGGGTAATTATATAAGAAAAAATCAACCATCAAAAATATCAGAGCTTATTGGTAAAGGAATAGGTTTTATACCTGGTATAGGCACACTTTCAAAATTTGCAGATTTTGCATCAGGTTTATTGCCTGTAAACAGAAGAGCAATAATGGAGAACCAATTAGGTACTCAAGGTGTTATGGTAAATGATATTGGTCAAATTGTGGTAGGACCAGGTGGTAGCTATAATACACCTGAAGGAATTATGGCTGGATACAATGTAAGTAAAATGGACGATGAAACTTTTACTGATAGAATTGGTACAATAGAAAATACATTAAAAGATAAATATAACATGACTGATGCTGAGATAGCAGATGTAAAAGCAGGCAAATACAAAGGTGATGTAGATACTAATTTATTTGAAACAATTAGAAACATAGAAATAGCTAGACAAAATTTTGGTAATGCTACCGGTGCAACGGACACAATTTTTAATATTAAGACAGATACTAAAACTAATAACCAAAATGATGGCAGTGGTAGCACTAATAACAATAAAGATAACGGTGGAAAAACTGGATCTGGTAATTTTTCTAATATAGATAACAGCGGAAAAGATTATGGTCCATATAGTGGTGGAGCTGGTGGTATACATAGTAATTATATGAATGGAGGACTAGCAAGTATTTTATAATGGCAAAAATTGTACAATCATTAACTAGAGCTGAACCAGAATACAATCAAACTAACTTACAATCGTTGATTAGGGATTTGGATGCAGTAATTACAAAATTAAATACTTCTTTTCAACAAGAAGTAAAACAGGAGATAGAAGCTAAAAGTTTCTTTTTAGAATAATGGCAGTAGTAAACCAATATAAATTTGTCGGTAAAGATAATGATACTACAGGTGGTGCATTAACTGTTTTTGCAGCAGGTGATCCTGGTGTAAACGAAACTATAATTATTAAATCTATTTTGGTGACTTCTGCTGGCACGCCAGTAGTGACGGTAACAAACAAAAGTATTACAGCTATCAAATCTAAAGCTTTAACAGCTAATGAAACTACAGAGCTTTTAACCCAACCTTTAATAGTAGAGGGTGGGTCATCTTTTACCATACAATCAAGCACTGCAGATTCATTTGATTTTGCAGTTAGTTATTTAAACATTAAAAAGGAGAAAATAGACTAATGAAAACAATAGTAGTAGATGATCATGAAATACCTGAATTAGATGCAGCCTCTGTAGAGACTACATATAGACATTTAAAGACAGGTGAGGTTTTTAAGGAAAGAAAAGACTGGGAAGCAAGGGGTTTTAAAAACGAAGAGATGGCACAGGACGTAAAAGTTATTATGCCTACACTTGATTTGTTCTCGAAAACCAAGTAAACATAGGAATTAAGGTAAAATTATGGCAATATCTAGAATGCAAGAACCTCAACAAATACAATCAGGAATAGGTTCCTTACAAGAACCTAGACAAGGTTATTTTGTAGGTAAACTTGTAAAGAAAGCTGGTCGTGCCTTAAAGAAAGTTGTTAAAAGTCCTTTAGGTAAAGCTGCACTAATTGGTGGATTAGGTATGTATGCTGGAGGTTTAGGTCCTTTCTCAGGTTTAAAAGGTGCAGGATTTTTAAGGGGCACTGGCGGTAGTTTACTAGGAAAACTTAGAGGTGGTGAAGGATTTTTAGGTGGACTTGGAAACATGTTTAGACATGATCCTAGTTTAGGAATTAAATCTAAGTTTAGTATGGGTAAAATGTTGATGGGTGGCCTAGGTGCTACAGCTCTTGCAGCTCCATTCTTAATGGGTGGCGATGATGAAGAAGAAATTGAAGAAGAAGTTTTTGATCCAAGATATCAAGTTCAAAGAGCTAAAAATTATTACAGCGGTGCAGGTGATGCAGGTGCTGGTTTAGATTTTATGCCACAGAAAAAATATGTTATGCAAAATTTTTACGCAGCTGACGGTGGTAGAGCCGGTTATGCAAATGGCATGATGGTCGAAGAAGATGACGAAGAAGAATACATTAGATCAGGTGCGGGCATGTCTAGAAGACAACCCCAAACATTTTTAAATATGGGTGGTGGCGCAGGTCAAGCTCAAGCAGAACAAATGCTTATGATGGAATATGTAAAATATAAAAACAAAGGTGGCACATTATCTTTTGAACAATTTGTAAAAGCAGTAATGCAAGAAGCTGCACCCGAAGGAGCAGGTATGGAACAACCAGTAGCCATGGCAGCTGATGGTGGATTAATGACTCAAGTGCCGGGTTATACAACTCCAGAAGGTTACAATAAATTTGACTACCCTAGTGGTGGAAAAGAAGTTAGAGTAGGTAAGCAAGAAGGTGGAATCATGGAAACTGAAGTATCAGAAGAAATAATGCCTTTACTTGATATGGATGGCAAAGAAAAAGATTATAGAAATACAGGTGGTTTTGTAGAGCTTGGTAGAAAAGAAAAAGCTGACGATGTGCCTGCTAGATTATCTAAAAATGAGTTTGTATTTACAGCAGATGCTGTTAGAAACGCTGGAGGTGGGGATATTGACAAAGGCGCAGAAGTTATGGAAAATTTAATGAACAACTTAGAACAGGGCGGTGAGATTTCTGAAGAGTCACAAGGTTTAGAAGGAGCACAAGCAATGTATGAACAACAACAAATGTTACAGTCGAGGATAGTATAATGGCAATAGCAGATTTTTTAGAACCAGCAGTAAAAGATTACGCTGGACAGGCGAAAGCCACTTACTCCGCACCAATTAATACAGCTACGTTTACAGGTAGACAATTTGTTGCTGGTGAAGATCCTTTACAAACACAAGCTATTAACATGGCACAACAAGGTGTCGGATCTTATGCACCCTATTTACAAGCAGCTACCGGAGCACAAGCTTTAGGAGCAGGGCAGTTAGGTCAAGCAGCACAGACTGTAGGTGGGTTAGGTTCTTATCAAACTGCAGCAGCAGGTTTAACAGGTCCACAAGCTTACCAACCTTTCATGTCTCCGTATCAATCACAAGTTATTGATGCAACTTTAACAGAGTATGACAAACAAGGTAGAGCTGGAGAACGAGCTATTAAAGATCAAGCAGTAGCTTTAGGTGGTTTTGGTGGTGGTAGAGAAGGTGCAATGTTAGGTCAATATCAATCAGATAGACTTGCTGACAGAGCAGCACTACAAGCTTCAATGTTACAACAAGGATTTGGACAAGCACAACAAGCAGCACAACAGGCATTTCAAAATCAAGGACAATTGTTCGGGCAACAGGGAGCTATATCAGCAGCTCAACAAGGTTTAGCTGGAGCTTATGGTAATCAAATGAATCAAGTATTTGGTTTATCTAATTTTGGTAGAACTGGTATGGGTCAAGATGTTTCTGCACTAGGATCTCTTGGTGCATTAAGACAAGGTTTATCACAAGCACAATTAACAGCTGATCAACAAGCAGCACAGACTGCGGCGTACGAACCTTACGGAAGACTATCGCAATACGGTAATACATTAACTGGTTTAGCTGGTGGTGTATCAGGAGCACAGTATGCAGAGCCTCAAGCTGCTAGTCCATTCCAATCAGCACTTAGCACAGCGTTAGGTATTGGTGGATTGTACGGAAAAATATTTAAATAGGAAAAATTATGAGACCATTAAATAGACCAATGTTTAGATACGGCGGCCCTATTAAAGAGGGTATCATGGATGGTATTCGAGAGCCAAAAAAGAATGGCGGATCTATGATGGCCAATAATGAAGGACCAAGAAGAGCAGCGCTTGTAGGTAACCCAATTTATCCTAAAGGACCTGATGGTAGAACAAATCACGTGCTTCCTTTTATAATAGGACAAGGATTAAGAATGGCAGCTAGACCGTTTGGTAAATTTGTTATGAGACAAATGGCAGGTCCGGTTAAAAAAAGTTTACCTATTAAAAATTTAAATTTAAATTTAAAGGGAACACCAATTAAAGGTGGTTTACAAGCAGAAAGGTTTGATCCAAATTTTATTGGAAAAGCTTTTATAAATGATCCGTTAGCTAAATCAGTAATGACAGGATCTAATTTTGTAGGTAAAGGAATTAAAGCTGGTGGTAAAGGTATCTATAATGTTGGTAAGTATGCAACTACGACTCCTTCAGGGTTAGCTTTTTTAGGAGCACCTGTTGTATATCAAGCTGGTAAATATTTTTTATCTGATGGTACAGAAATTAAAGGTGATGATATAAATAAAATAACGCAAACAGGTAGAACGGGTACTTCTGGAGCACCAGGAGGCGGGGACCCGGGAATGTTCTTAACTCCTCAAGCTAAAGGTGGTGAAGGTGCAACATTATCTAAAGAAGAATTACGTAAGAAAAGAGTTGATAGATATAGAGACATTATGGATATCAAAGGCATGAATAAAAAAGCTGCTTATAATTCTTTAATTGAAGCAAGCAGATTAATTAATGAGTCTGGTGATTTTAAAGGCGATCTTAAGTCTGGTAGTTTAATTAATAAAATAATACAATCAACTAGCAAAGCATTTGATAAACCATCTCAAACTAAAGATGCAATTGATACGCTTATACTTAAAGGTGAAATTGAAAAAGATATTAAAGCATCTGATCCACAAGCTCGGAAAAAAGCTGACTTATTAGACAAACAAATACAAATTGCTGATAAGACATTAGCAGGAGAAAGTTTTGGTGATATTATTTCTGAGAGATATAAAAAAGGTAAAGTACCAAGAGGTAACGAATTAGCTGGCATACTTCGTGCAACAGAAAAAGTTGATGTTACAACAATTGAGTCAACTAACATACCACAAGGTGTAGATGCACAAACATTCTTTGAGTCACAAGTTAACGAAGCTAAAACAGCAGGAACACCAGTAGCTCCAGGTTACTATGTTATAAGTGATAGAGTGCTTATCGTAGATGAACAGGGTAACGTAACTCCATTTTTATAGGAGGGTAGATGGCTACCATTTTTGATACCAGCGCATACGGACCAAAAAATAAAGTAGGCACATTTGAATCTATGTTATCAGGTGTAGCGTCAGGTTTAATTGCTATACCAAAAGGTTTCTTTTCTTTAGGTGCAAGTCTCATGGACCTTGGAGTCAACAGCGGTAAAGCTGCACAAGTAGAGGCATTCTTTGATGACCTTACAGAGTTTGATGAAAAAGCAGAAGCAACAGCTGCTGGTAAAATCACAGAAGCATTAGTCAACATTGGTGTACCTGGTGGTATTGCATTTAAAAGTGCATCAGGTTTATCTAAAGCTGCTATGCTTGCAGCTAAAAATAATAAATACGTTAGATTAGGAAATAAAAATTTACAGAATGCAGCAGACGAAGCATTAGAACTTACAGCTGCAGGTAAAGGCAGACAGTTTGTTGCCGGTGCATTAGGCGGTGGTGTAGCAGAAGGTGTGTTTGTAGGTGATGCAGAAGCTATTGGTACGTTTGGAGATCTTATTGGTGGCCCAACTAAAATAGATAGAAGTGACACAGACCCAGATGCAACAAGAGAAATATTAAACAGAATTAAATTTGGTACAGAGGGTGCATTATTTACAGGTATTCTTGGTGGTACAGGTGCAGTTATTAAAAAAATAACAAACAGGAACAAGGGATTAGACACAGCTAACTCTGAGTTAGATCGATGGATTGATAAAGTTGCATCTAAATTTAGAGCACGTAGTGGTAAGACTCAAGAATTTTTTGATATAGAAAGACAATCTATTGGAGCACAAGCAGCTGATGCAAACGTTGCAAGAAATTTATCAAGAGAATTAGATGTAGATATAGATAAATTATTTCCACCTATGCGTACTGTATTTAACAAACAGTCTGCAAAAGAAAGAACAAAATTTTTAGGTGACGTAAACGATGCGTTGTTATCAGGAGAAGCAAGACTTGGTGATGATGGTATTGCAACTTTTGGAGAAATAGATGCAGCAGCTAAACAAAGAGTTACTGAAGGTATTAGAAAATTTGCACCTAACGCACAAGCTGCAGAAGAATTAGAAAAATCTATTCTTGGTGGTTTGTCTGTTATGAGAAGTAAATGGTCTGAGTTATTTTCTAAACTTGGTGGATCATTAGACGCACAAGACATACAATCTTTTAAATCATTATTTGGTGGTAAGTTTAAAAACTATCTTGGTTCCACATACGACATATTTCAAGACAAAAGTATTCTACCATGGATGAGATACAAACCTTCAGCAGAAGCAATAACTAATGCTAAAGATTTATTTAAAGCAAGTGCAAGAGAAGCGGGTAAAGATATTACAGATCTAGAAGCAGAGCAAATTGTAAACAATGTGTTAAAAACTTCTGGACTACCTAAAGGTATTAGAATGGATAAACCTTCTGATGCATTATTTAACATACCAGATTTTTTTGTAAACAGAACAGCGTTAGATGATGCTGTTAAGCGTGGGGGTATTGCTAGAATATCTATTAGAGATTTAGATTCCGCAGCCGATAGAAAAGTATTTGATGATTTATTTGGTAAACAAAAAAACCCTATGCAAACAATGATAGGTGGTATGGCTAAACTATCTTTAATTACAAGACGTAATTTATTTTACGATGATCTTATAAAAAAGAATGACGAAGTTGTTGCTAATTGGACAGCGGCTGCTGATAAACAATCAGTACCACAACCTATGTTTGCTAGATCAGAACAAGAAGCTAGAGCTTTCTTTGGTGATGACTTTACTAGAATAGAAGTTATTGATCCTGCTCAAACTTTAAACGTAAACATTGCGTCAGGTGCAAGTAACCCTTTTGGTGATATTGCAAAACCTTTCTTTGCAAGACCAGGTGTTGCCGAAGCTATGAAGAACACATCTTTAAATACACAAAGCTCAGGTATATTAGGTAGACTATATGAAAGTCTGGTGTTGTATCCTAAAGCTACATCACAAATTGCTAAAACAATTTTATCACCAGTAACACACTTAAGAAATTTTGTTAGTGCTGGAGCTTTTGCTGCAGCAAATGGTATTGTACCTGCAGCTGACACAGCAGCAATCAAACAAGCTTATCAAGCATTACAAACACCGCTTAAAGGTACGAGACAACAAAATGATTTATACCAAGAACTATTAGAATTAGGTGTTGTAAACTCTAACGTAAGACTTGGAGATCTATCAAGACTGTTACAAGATGTAAACTTTGGTGAGACTATGACATCTGACAAAGGTATGAGATTGTTATTAAAACCGTTATCAAAATTAAAATCTGTATCACAAGATTTGTACACTGCTGAAGATGACTTTTGGAAGATATATTCTTGGGCTGTAGAGAAATCTAGATTAGAAAAAGCATATGAAAAAATTGGTGTAACAAGAGGACAGTTTTTTAAACGTAATGGTGTTGACGTAAGACTCGATGAAAAATTTTTAAAAGAAGAAGCAGCTGATATTGTAAGAAATAATATACCTAACTATGATTATGTATCTGACTTTGTAAAAGGTTTAAGAAAATTACCGATTGGTAACTTCGTATCTTTCCCAGCAGAGATAGCTAGAACAGGCACAAATATTGTAAGACGAGCATTAAGAGAGATAAACGAAACTATAACTTTACCTGATGGTAGAGTAGTTAAACCTATGGAAGGCATTGGTTATACTAGATTATTAGGTTTTACGACTACAGTTGCAGCTGTACCAGTAGCTACAACAGCAGCATTCCAGGCCCTATACGACGTCACAGACGAGGAAAGAGAGGCTATTCGTAGGTTTGCAGCTCAATGGTCAAAAAACTCTACATTGCTACCTATTAAACAAGAAGATGGTAGTTTTAAATACATAGATTTTAGTCATGCTAATGCATACGATACATTACTTAGACCACTACAATCAGTAGTTAACGCTGTTCAAGATGGTAGAACAGATCAAGATGGTATTATGGATGACTTCGCAAAAGGTGTGTTCACAGCCATGTCAGAATTTGGTCAACCATTTATTTCAGAATCTATTTGGACAGAAGCAGTATTAGATATTATTGCAAGAGGTGGTAGAACAAGAGAAGGTTTTCAAATCTACAGTGAAAAAGATACTGATGGTGACAAGATGAGTAAGATAATGTCACATTTAGTAAAAGCACAAATGCCTTTTTCATTAGATCAATTAAAAAGATTAGATCAATCTATAGAGTCTGTTGATGTAATTACTAAAGGTAAGTTTGATGAATATGGTCAAGATTTTGAATTTGGTGATGAGTTTGGTGGATTGTTTGGTTTTAGAGCTGTTAATGTAAATCCTGATAGAGCAATGAATTTTAAAGTTGCAAACTTTCAAAGAGGTGTAAGGGATTCAAGAAGTTTATTTACTAGAGTTGTATTAAAAGGTGGACCTATTGAACCAACTGAAGTTGTAGATGCATACATCAACGCTAACCGTGCATTGTTTGATACTAAAAAAACTTTAAAAGGTGACTTAGATGCTGCAAGACTTTTAAATATTTCTGATACAGGTTTAACAAATGCACTAGATAGAATTTCTGACGTTGAAGTAAGCAACATCGATCAAAATATATTTACACCTTACTCTCTATCGGCAGAAGTTATTTCTGCAATATCAGACAACGCTGCAAAAATTGGAGCAAGAGATCCGTTAGAAGCTGCAGGTGAAACTATAGCTAATTTAGAAGCACAATTTAGTAATGTAAGTTTAACACTACCTGAGTTTCCTGTATTTGAAAACCCATTACGACCTATCATGCAGGACACACCACTAGGT
>Ga0208919_1000687_pt1 | contig 21503 bp, 20 predicted proteins | sample 4_EtaG_FD_184076 | JGI IMG/M metagenome (GOLD analysis project Ga0208919, IMG submission 184076) | Marine viral communities from the Subarctic Pacific Ocean - 4_ETSP_OMZ_AT15127 metaG (SPAdes) (version 3) | ecosystem: Environmental > Aquatic > Marine > Oceanic | place: Pacific Ocean | collected...
TGACCAAGTACCATGAAAGCCCATCAACCATCCAGTGAGTGTGTTGCACTCAGAGTCTGCATCCGCCCCTGTTCACCGGCTTGACGCAGTTTCAGGTAGATCATGCCAGCGCCATAGCGACGATGCCGGTGTGCCAAGGCAACAATACGTTCACGCAGAGCCTTGTTGCGGTCAGGGGCCGCTTGATAGCGCAATGCACTGGCACTCATGCGGATGACACGGAGCGCCCGGCGCTCGCTTAGACCACGTGACACCATGAAGCGCACCAAGTCGCGGCGTGCAGCGGCACTCACCACTTTTTTCTCAGCGCCTCGCGAGTGACCTCCATTTCCAGTAGTGATTCGGCGAGCAGCTTTTTTAAGCGTCCATTTTCGGCTTCGAGTTCTTTGAGTCGCTTGGCATCGGGTACGCTCATGCCACCAAACTTGCTGCGCCATAGGTAGTAACTGGCTTCAGAGAAACCGTGCCGACGGCACAGCTCCTTGATGGGCAGTCCTGCTTCTGCTTCGCCCAGGAAACCAATGATCTGTTCTTCGCTGAAACGCTTCTTCATGTCCCATCTCCTTACCCATAGGATCGGACTCTAAAGTGTAGCGCTACTCAATCTGGGGATGACGTCGGGCCAACCACTACCTCCTCGCTGTTGAAGACATGCAATTATCCAAAGTTTCATGCTTTCTCTGGTTACCATGAGATCTCCTTACTGGGCAGTTCATAACACCGTGCAAAGCGGCGGCAGCGAAGCTGGCGTCCTGCGCCGCCAAGCGCGCACTGATGCACTTGTGCGTTGGTTCTAGAGGTCTAGGCATCGGATGTGATTTCGATGAGAATGAATTTCGAAGAATCATCGGATTTCCCGAATTTCAACCATGGTCTACCAGACCCATCTTCCAACCTGCCAGACTCTGCATCAACCTAAGAAATGTCCAAAAGCTCAAATATCTGGACAGGGCCACCATTAGACCTCAGCCCATCATCTTCCGAGTAGCATGGACTGTACTGCTGTAGCTTCTTGTTCAGATCTTTAATTTTCCTTTCAACTCCTGCAAAGGGCAGCTTCTACACGGATACGTAACGCCTAAGCGCAGGTGCGTTTGAGGCGGCGCGCACTTTTTCGACAGCAAAAAGTGCATGGCAGGTCAAACGTGACCTGCAGCGATTTGTTATGCACCGCCGTCAATGTCCACCCCGAACTTGCGAACGCGGCGAGCGTTGATTGCGCTTTCTCTGCCAATTCTCACCAACGCCTCCTTTGCATTTTTAGCTATCTGCTGCTGCCGTTCGGTCGCATTCAAAAACTGGCCAAATTTAAGACACGTGTTGACTATGCTTGAAAGGTGCCCCCCAGACTCAGACATGAACAGTTTGTAATATTCGTCAGCGGTTGTCTCTGCCAACACAATTTCATCTTTATCGTTCCAGCCATTTTGGCCGGTTATACGCAGAAGTACCGACTTCGGTGATTCACGTATCACAGAGCCCTGGTAAGCCTTTTCAAAGGCATCTCGGACATTTTTGTCAGAAATATCTCCCGAGAAGGCGTAGCCGTTGAGGTTGAATAATTCCTGCTCATCAGCCCTAGTCTCAATATACAATTTGATGAGCTCATCAGCCTTCGCTTCCTCTCCAAGCTCTCGAAATAGGCGCACAGTACCGTTCAAATTTAATGGCGTGATGTACTTGGCGTTGACCTTGAAGCTCTCGTAAAGCGTAGATATTACGCGTTCTTGGTCATTATCAAAGCTGTCGTGGTACGTGCGCCAAGCTTCCGAAAAGGATCCTGTGGCTTTTTGTGCTATTACCTGAGAGTTTTTTTCCGTTGCGGCGTTTTCGAAGTCAGCATCGACTACGTATCCAGTCTTAACAGCTTTAGCGAGCACCTCATCTAATTCATCAGTAACTTGATAACCGTAGTCCTGAAGCTTCCTGTTCCAAGCCTTTTCTTCATCTGTCCACCCCTCTTTTTCACCCAGGCCGAACAGTGCATACCCAATCTTTTGAACATATTCCAACGGTGGAATTTCTTTGCTACCTGCACGGTAGTGGCACCATCCATACAGTACCAAAGAATGCAAAATTTGATGAGATAACTCCGGCTCCAAGTCGTTCAGTTTGTGTTCAACCAGTCGCACCAACCGTTCAATCTTTTTCAGGGTTCTAATATTTGTAATATCGAGCTTTTGGCTCAGCTCGCCTATCGATTGATACAAAGGGGCCGCGCCAGCAAACGCGACTCCTGAGCATTCCATCGCAGTCGGGTCAAAGAGAAGCTCTATATCTACGACCTTTTCCCGGTATCTTTCAAAGTCTTCGAGCCCATCTTCTCCGTCGTTAAGCAAAAGAATAATTTTACAGTTTCTCTGCTCCTTCAGCAGAGAAACCAAGCCGAGAACATCACGTGCCGAAAGTGAACTGCTACGCCGCTCTAGGTCATCTAAACAGATCAAGGTATCGCGAATTGAGAAGAAAGATACCGCCTCAAGTGCAGGTGATACGGACTTCATAAACGGTGTCGAGCTAGCCAGCTTCCAGGCCTTTCGTCCAAGCGACAACGAGAGTTGTGTAGCGTTGTCTCGAAATGTGGCTAATGTTGGTTCTCTCCCAATGAGTTGACGGTCAATTGATTGCTCAAAGAGCGAGAATCTCAACTCGTCTAGTGAACTTATTCCGAACAGAGAAAGGTACGCATAGCGCTCACGTGAAATTTCATTGCGTTGGTTGGCATCTATGAGAATTTGATTCCAACTGTACGTCTTACCTACTCCCCATTTGCCGCGCAGCGCTAGCACTTCAGCATCAGGGGATCTCAAAAAACGGTTCAGCTCATTTCGGACAAGAGCCAGCGTCATCTCACTTCCTCATGGTCGCATAACGCATTTGCGGCTGATTTGTAGCCGCGAAGCGGCGGAAAATCGGTCTCTGTAATGCTATTTGTTATGTTTATTTAATATGAAGCTCTTTACGAGCCACTATTAAAAACGAATCCAGAGCCTCTTTGTGTATGCTATGTTCATGCTCGAACACCTCAAATGCGGGCTCGCCTTCATAGTTAACTTTTCGGCGTTCACGTAACAGTTGCAATATCCTATTAGCGTTAGAAGATATGTACAAGCTGCCTATATCGATTGATTTATTCACGGATGAGTAAGCAGACATATATTTGATTTGGAGTTCATGCTCTTTCTCTGCTGATAGTCCGGTACCTTGGCCATAGTCTTCCTTCTGGATCGCGCAGTAACGTGCAATATCATAAAGTGCATAAATTATTTCTTCATATGCCCGCTCACGGCGCTCCCAGTTACGCTCGGCATAGAACTTCCTTATAGCCCACCATGCACCCAGGAAGGCAGCTATGACGCCAGAAGTGACGCTAACAGCAAGATTTGTCAAAACATCCACGGAATTTCCTTAAACATAACGCCGCATTCAGCGGCTTGACCGCTGCAATGCTTTGCTAGGCACCACGTGCCAGCATCGAAGCATGTTTGTGATAACATTTCTGTCTGATTCCTTCTTTTTCTAGCACTTCCTTAATTAAAGGGAATTCGACATTCTTAATTTTATATTCCTCTTTTAGTATATATCTTAGATAATAATATGAATCCTTACATGGTGGATAATCAAGAGTATCTTTTTTCAATATTCTTTCGATGGCTACAAATCGTACAATATATTCGTAGCCAACCATTTCAATTAATTTTCTATTTACATCTGAAGCTAGGCGAAAACACACATCAGAGTACGTTATGGCGTGATGAGGCCTCAAATCAATTTTTTGATTGTCTTTGACTGTTGGTGGTGGTGACAATTGTTTTCCAGGATTGACTGTTGGCCAATTCTCAATTGCATCAAGAAAATCACTTGAAGTTGACAACTCAATCAGCTCTTTGTTGGCTTTTCCCATTTGGTGAACTACACAATGTCGTGCAACATTATAAAAATGATAAACAGGCAGCAGGTATTCGATATTTTTCGTGTCCCAGTCAAATGCTGCATACAATTTTGTCGCTGTTAAACCATATAATTCTGAATCTACCTCAACAGGATTTTTAACTTTGTACTCACTATAAGAACCTGAAACTTCTCCTAAAAAAACTTCAAACGAGGAATAAACCCTCATTAAAGCTGATTCGGTAAGTTGAAATTTTAAATCTTCGATTTCGTGATGTGGGTCAACATAATTTGTGGGGTACCATCGCTCACCTGCCCCTTTAATTAATTCGGCAATAAGATCAGATAATTCCTTGGAGTCATTACTTATACCCGATAAGTGATGAAGAGCTGCCACCGAGAGCTTCACATACTTATTCAAATCTATATGAAATGAGGCAAAGTCTCTAAAATGCGATAATGTAGCTTCTGAAATGTCCATTATTAATGTCTCAATTCCTTACTGCCTAACGTTTGAGTTCAGGCTGCGGCCCGTCAGGGGCGTCGGTCTGCAGCGAATTGTTAGCCGCCACCTCGACAATTACTGTGGCGGTGATGCCTGAAAGTCATCAAGCACTGGCCTCAAAACGGCAGCGCAGCCAGATCCACCAGCAAGTAGCAATTTCAGCGCTTCATCTGTAAGTTGACCCTTTTCCTGAAGACGTGAAATTTCGTTGGAGAGGCCGACCTTTCCCCGCTCTAAGGCAGTCAGCGCAGCATCCGATAGCCCACTCGGCGAATCCGAATCCGGCGCGATCAACTGGACAAGCTGGGCCCGAATATGAGCAGGAAAATCTAGGTTTCTTTCGATTAACTCCGAAATTCCTTTATGCAGATGATTGAATATCCGCTGCCCTTGCTCATCAACAATTTCCGCCAAAACATTTTCTCTGACGTCTTTGGGTTGCCCCTGAGCATTATCTAACCTCCGACGTATGTCTTCTACCTGAGCATTGAGATGTGCATCGTCAAGCGCTCTAAGTATCTGAGACACTGGGTGGGCGATTTCGCCGCCTATTACCTTTGAAAGATACTCCTTACTTTGTTCAGGCGACCCCAGATGAATTTCCCCTCCGAGCTCACGGTTCACTTTTACGTCTATGTCCGGAGCAGCTGACTCTGCAGTTGAGTTGATATAGGTGGTTACGCATTCTGGCTGCACACCCTGCACCAAACCAAGACTAACCGTTAAACATAGATTTCCAAAAAAGCCCACCTGTGCATATGAGTTTCCGCCTTCCTCAATCACGACCGTAACGAAATGAGTTGCCTTAAATTCATCACTGACGCAGGAGGTAATTTTATGTGGATCCGCCCACCAAACCCGGTCTTCGACCGGTTCCTTTCCAAGGACGCATAACTTGGTTGATTGGAGTCCGCTCTGTACGGCGGCAGCGGGATAGTAGTGCGCTAGATACGTTAATCCAAGATACGCAATGGCGCGGCGGAATTCCTCGCTCCCAAACTCCATTGACAACTTAATTGGCCCAGTAAAGTACTGTTTCTCGACTTTAGACTCTGAAATCTTCTGAACCTGATAGCCGTCTCGCCGCTGATTTTCAGCCCACTCATAGAACTTGGCTTTGCTCGAAAATTTCAATGTTGCAGACCGCTCCACTAATTCTGGCGTCTCTCGAAGGGGACGCGGTGGCGCGATATCGAACTGATCGCGCAATACATGAAAACGCTCTCCTGTTTCCAGCTCAACCTCATACGGCTTTGGAGAACGTCTATGATCAGAGCGAACACCAAGGGCGGCATTAAAGTATTCCAGCGCGTCAAGAAGTGCCACAACATGAATACCAAGCGCATTGTTATGCTCTTCGCAATATATTTTCTTACTGACTCTTCTACCACCAAAGGCCGCAGGAAATAGATGCTCTCTTGATCCTGCGGGATCGCCGCATATTATGCACTTACGAGACATTTTCGACTCCGACTGCAAGTTAACCAACGTCGCGCTCTTGAATACCGCGCCGATGCTCTATGGTGGCTAACAGTGATTAGACTGCACGTTCTGATATTGAATAAACGCGCCGCACTATTTAACACTCTTATCGCGCGTGCCGAAACACCCCTAACCACCTGATATTTAATAAAATTAAAAACAATTTGACAGTATTTTTAAAATTCAAATACACGTTATTTTTAAAGTTCTAATTACACTCTATTCATAAAATTGGCTTAGGTCACGAGACTTTGCAGAAAAATTGAGCTGGAGCAGGCTTTTGAGCAGCTAGAGGTGCCTTCGCGGATGCCTTTTGGCTCGTTCCTCGCCAAGCGTTACGCCGTGCTAAAGTGTGCAATCGTTTGATTTTAGGGTTTTTGTAGTGCGTGGTAAGCGAAGCGAACTCGCAATAGTGGCCTGACACCATATTGGGCTGGATTGTTTATGGGGAGGGGTCTTCGCGCGCTGAAGCGCCCTCCCACAACACCGGTTCAACACCACTGATGTGCAGTGGCAAGGTTGTGGGAGGCGCCTTGGATTTACGCTTTGAGAACGTAACGCAGAGTTTCAACAACTTGATCAGTGGTGGTACACCAAGCTTGGGCACCGGCATCGACTTCTTTCAACGGGTGAACGATATCTTCGCTATGCAGGGTGATGTAGGGCTTGGCGAGGGCTGCGCAGTAGCCTGCGTCGAAGGCGGCGTTCCACTGTTTGTACTGGTCGCCGAAGCGTACAACGACCAGATCCGCTTGCTCGATCATGGTGCGGGTGCGGATGGCGTTGACCTTGGAGGACTGGTGGTCGCGCCAGAAGCCATTTTCCGGCTTGCCCAGGTGGTCGCCGGCGGCGTCAGAGGCGGCGTGGTCGGTTACCGGTGCGGTAAACACGATATCCAGGCCTGCTTCGTCAGCGCCGCGCTGGATTTCATCGCGCCAGTCGGTGTGGATCTCGCCGGATAAGTAAACGTAAAAGCTCATGGCTATTCCTCAAATACTAGTTGGTCAGTAGCGCCATTTTATGGAAAATCGTTCCATATTAATACCAGCACTATAGCAGAGGCTGTTTGGCCAGCAGATAAATATCCATTATCCAGCCGTGGGTGTCGCGTAGTTCTCCCCGGCGCTGGATGATCTGATCACTGACCTCGCTTAGCCAGCCTTTGATCAGGCACTGTTTATCCATGCCCAGGTAGGCGCCCCACCAGATGTAAGTGTCCTCTTGCGGGAGCGAGGCAAAGGCCCCGCCGCTATCCAGCATTACGGCGACGGTGGCGGCATCGCTTGGCCAGCCGCGCTCGCGCAGGCGGCGGCCGGTGGTGATCTGTACCGGCTCGGCGAGAGCATTGAGGGGGATCTTATGTTCGGCGGTGAGCACTTGCAGGCTGGTGATGCCCGGCACTACCTCTACATCGACCTGCTTACCCGCAGCGCTTAGGCGCTGGGTAATGCGCAGGCTGCTGTCGTAAAGCGAGGGGTCACCCCATACCAGCATCCCTACCCGCCCGCCGTTGGAGAGGTGTTCATCGATTAGCTGCGCCCAGACGCTGGCGATGGCAGCGTGCCAGTCGTCTACCGCGCCCAGGTAATCATTGCGGCCATCACGACTAGGGAGATCAAACTCGACGATCTTGGTGGTCACCGGTTCTTCCAACAGTCGTTCGCAGAGCAAGCGGCGCAGGTCGATAAGATCCGACTTGGCCTCGCCCTTGCGGGGCAGCAGGATCAGATCGGCGTTATTGAGGGCGCGCACGGCGGCCAGGGTGACGTGATCGAGGTTGCCGGTGCCGATGCCTATGAGCGACAGCGTGATCATGATTCGCTCTCTTGGTCTTGGCTTGCCGTGGCAAAAGGCGAATCCGCCGACTGGGGGCGAAAGCGGCGGTCGTAGCCTACGGCGTAGAGGCTGCTCTCCTGGAAGTCGTCGCTCTCCAGCACCGGCCCCACCAGAATTAGCGCGGTGCGCTGCATGGTGTTATCGATCAACGCTTCTATGCTGGCTAGCCGCCCGCGTACCACCCGCTCATCGGGCCAGCTTGCCCGCCACACGATCGCCACTGGGCACTGTTCGCCATAGTAAGGCGTCAGGCTCTCGACCACCTGGGCAAGGTTATGGATAGAGAGATGGATGGCCAGCGTGGCGCCGGTGCGGGCGAAATTGGCTAGCGTCTCATCGCTGGGCATGGCACTGGCCCGACCGGGCGTACGGGTGAGCACTACTGACTGGGCGACACCGGGCAGCGTTAGCTCCTGACCCAAGGTTGCCGAGGCTGCCGCGAAGGCTGGCACGCCGGGGGTAATGCTGTAGGGGATATCCAGCTCGCGCAGGCGGCGCAACTGCTCCCCCATGGCCGACCATACCGAGAGATCCCCCGAATGCAGCCGGGCGACATCCTGGCCTTCGGCGTGGGCGCGGCTGATCTCCTGCATGATGTCATCCAGCGAGAGCGGAGCGGTATTGATCACCCGCGCTCCTGCCGGGCAGTGTTCGAGTATTTGCTCCGGCACTAATGACCCCGCATACAGGCACACCGGGCAGGCGGCGATTAAATCCCGCCCGCGTAGCGTCAAAAGATCCGGCGCGCCGGGGCCGGCGCCAATGAAGTGTACGGTCATTATCTATTTCCTTCTGCTAACGCCAACGCGGCGGTGGCCTGCCGATCCGGTGAGATTATTCTTGGCCCTAGCAGCGTTGCCCCAGGGCCCGCCGCTAACAGCGCCACGGCCTCGGCAACGCTGCCCGTGCCCCGCGCCTGCAAACTTTGCGCTGAATAAGTCAGCGTTGTCACCGTTTGTAGCTCGGCGTCCACTACGGCGATAACCTCGATGCATCGCAGTCGGCCCAGTTCTTCGACTAACGGCAGCATGGAGCGAGCCGCCGCCAGCTTATCGATTGCCCCGTATTGGTCAGCAAGATGATCAAGCGCCTGACCGAGCGAAGCAAGCGTGGCCTCGCGACGAAAGCCAAATCCGGCGACATGCAACGCCTGCGCGCTCATCGAACGCCCCGCCACTGAACAATCGGGTAGCTGGCCTTCCAACCCCGCCGGGTGCCAATGGGAGTGGCGTTGGCAAACTCCAGCCGTAGCAGTTCGCCACCCGCTTTGTGCTGCCAGTGCGCCAGCAGCGCTTCGGATTCCAGGGTGACGGCATTCGCGACGACGCGCACGCCTTCGGGCAGGCGCTGCCATAAGTCTTCCAACAGCGCTTGGGATAACCCGCCGCCGATAAATACCACCTCCGGCAGCGGCGTATCGTTCAACACTTCTGGCGCGCGGCCCTCTTTGACCTCAAGCCAATCAACGCCCAGGTTCTCTGCGTTGCTGCGCGCTCGCGCTGCCCGTTCAGCGTTTTGCTCAAAGCCCACCGCCTGATTATCCGGGTGAGCGAGCAGCCACTCAATGGCGATAGAGCCTGAACCAGTGCCGATATCCCATAGCCGCTCGCCGGGCATGGGGGCCAGCGCCGACAGAGTCATGGTGCGAACGGTCTGTTTGGTGATCTGGCCGTCGTGGTCAAAAAAATGATCCGGCAGGCCGGGGGTCAGCGGCAAAGCGGGGCCGCTGCCTGCTACTTCCAGCGCTAACGCCACTGGATGGGCGATATCCTGGGGCAAGCTGGCGTCGACACGGCAATGGCGAATGCGCTCGTTATCACCGCCCAGGGCTTCCAGCACCGTTAGTTGGGAATCCTCAAAGCCGAATCGGCTTATCAACGTGGCGAGTTCGGCCACCGCCTCGCCGTCTCTTACCAGCACCAGCAAACGCCTACCGACGTGCAGGTAAGGCCGAATGCGGGTCAGTGGTTTGGCGTGCAAACCCAAGCAGGTGCAGTGTTCCACCGGCCAGCCCAAGCGTGAAGCCGCCAGACTGAAGGTAGAAGGCGCTGGCAATGCCAGCCACTCGCTAGCGCTAAGGTGCTGCGCTAATGTTGTGCCCGCGCCAAACCAGAAAGGGTCGTTGGAGACCAGCATCACCACCCGGCGGCCACGCTGATTGAGTAGTTCAGGAATGCCATCGGCAAAGGGCACCGGCCACTCAATCACCTCGGCGTTTAGGGGCGGCAAAAGGGGCAGATGACGGCGTGCGCCGAACACTACCTCGGCACTTTCCAGTGCGGCGCGGCTTGCCGCCGTTAGCGCCTGTGTGCCACCCTCCCCCCAACCTAACAGGGTCAGCCAGGGAGTGTTGTTAACCTCAACCATGATCAAGATCCTAATTCTCGGGGGAACCTCGGAGGCCAGCGCCCTGGCCAGTGCGGTTGCCAAGCGCGGGCTGCCCGCCATATTCAGCTATGCGGGTCGTGTTGCCACGCCTAAACCCCAGCCACTACCTACTCGCATTGGTGGTTTTGGCGGCGTTAGCGGCCTTGCCGCCTTTGTGGCCCGGGAGCGCATCACCCATATCGTCGATGCCACCCATCCTTTTGCCGCGCAGATGAGCACGAATGTGTTAGCCGCTGCGGCCCAGAGCGGCGTAAAGGCCATTGCCCTTACCCGGCCTGCCTGGCGACCTGTTAACGGCGACCAGTGGCAACGCGTGGCAAGTATCGATGAAGCCGTCAGCACCCTGGCTGGCCCGCCCCAGCGGGTGCTGCTCGCCATTGGCCGCATGCACCTTGCGGCCTTTGCCGCCCAGCCACAGCACCATTACGTGCTGCGCTTGGTTGACCAGCCTACCAGCCCGCCACCGCTGCCGGATGTCAGCACCGTGATCGATAGAGGCCCCTTTACACTGGAAGGCGATCTCGCTCTGCTGGAAACCCAGCGCATCCAGCGCATCGTGTGTAAAAACGCTGGCGGCGAAGGGGCGGCATCCAAACTCACCGCGGCAAGAACCCTCGGCCTGCCCATTGTGATGATCGAACGGCCAGCACTGCCACCCCGCCACGAAGTTCATCGCATCGATGACGTCTTTAGCTGGCTCAGCGACCACGCTTAATCAGCTGAGCGCGGCGTATAAACCAGCGGTGCCCCGGCTCGCTCGATCAAGCGTGTCTGCTGGGAACCGACAATCACCAGGGTGCGCATATCGGCCATGTCCGGCGTCGCCTCGCCTAGCGTGGTGACGCGAATCGACTCTTCCGTGGTGGAAACCGCCCGGGCGAAGATGATCAGCCTATCCAGCCCGCAGGCTTCCCGCAGTACCTCTAGCGTGCGCTCAAAGCCCGCCGGGCGCGCCTTGGAGCGCGGGTTGTAAAACGCCATGGCGAAGTCGGTCTCCGCGGCCAGGCGCAGGCGCTTTTCAATCAGCGCCCAGGGCTTCAAATTGTCGGATAGATTAATGCAGCAGAAGTCATGCCCCAGCGGCGCGCCGACGCTTGCGCTGGCGGCCAGCATGGCGGAAATGCCCGGCAGCACCTGAATATCCAGCGCGCGCCACTGGGCATCGCCCGCTTCCAGCGCCTCGAACACCGCGGCGGCCATGGCAAAGACGCCGGGATCGCCGGAAGACACCACCACGACCCTATGGCCCTCAAGCGCCAGCTGTAGCGCCTGCTCCGCCCGGCGGATCTCTTCGCGGTTGTCCGAGCCGTGGCGAACCAATCCAGCACGAGGCGCAACCCGGTTAACGTAGGGCACATAGCCCACCACGTCAGTGGCTTCCTGCAGCGCAGCGGTTACCTCGGGAGTGACCATGGCCTCTGAGCCCGGCCCCAGGCCGACGATTTTCAGCCAGCCGCTCATGGCCGCCTCCCGTGGCCATGGATCAGCACAATCGAGAAGTACGGCACGCTCTCGCCAACCTCACTTAATGGCAGCACTCTCTGTTGCGACATGGCGGCGTACTCGATCAGCCACGCCTCTCCTTCGCGGCCAGCGTGAACCAGTGCTCGCCGGAGTTTGGCCAGGTTGCGGCCAATCTTCATCACCACCAGCGCATCGGTCTGGGCGATGCGCTCGGCCAACGCGTCTTCGGGTAGCGTGGCCATCAGCACGGTCATGATGTCATCGCCCCAGGTAATTGGCTGGCCGGTGGCCGTCCACGCTGCCGACATGCCGGTAATCCCAGGCACCACCGAGACCGGCACGCGGTTTAGCAGCCGCGTATAGAGGTGCATAAAGGAGCCGTAGAAGAACGGATCGCCTTCGCAGAGCACCACCACATCGCACCCGGCCTCCGCCATCTCGATGAGCTGGGCCACGCTGCGTTCATAGAAAGCAGCCAGCAGCTCATTGTAGCGCGGGTCGTCAAAAGGAATTTCCGTGGTGACCGGGTACTCCATGGGCAGCTCGATCGCGCCGGGGGGGATCATGCCCTCCACGATGGTGCGCGCATGGCCACAGCGGCCCTTTTTACGGAAATACGCCACGTGGGTCGCCCCGCGTATCAGGCGGTCGGCGCGCACGCTCATCAAGTCTTGGCTGCCTGGCCCCAGGCCAACGCCGTATACCGTTCCCTGGGTCATTCGATGCGATCCGCCATGGCGTTGATGGCCGCCACCGTCACGGCGCTGCCGCCCAGACGACCGCGGACGATACAGCTGGGCAGCGCCGGGTTAGCCAACAGCGCTTCTTTGGATTCCGCCGCGCCGACAAAGCCTACCGGGCAGCCGATAATCGCCGCTGGGCGCGGGCACGCCGGGTCTTCGAACATATTGAGCAGATGAAACAGCGCGGTGGGTGCATTGCCAATGGCGACCACGGCGCCTTCCAGGTGTGGCCGCCACAGTTCCAGCGCCGCCGCCGAGCGGGTATTGGCCATTTCCTGGGCGAGGCCGGGCGTGCGCTCATCGTTGAGGGTGCAGATGACTTCGTTGTCAGCGGGCAGCCGCTTGCGGGTGATGCCTTCCGAGACCATGCGGGCATCACAGAGAATCGGTGCGCCCTGCTCTAGCGCGGCACGGGCCTTATTGACCACGTCGTTTTGAAAATGAATATAGGCGGCCAATTCCACCAGCCCGGCGGCGTGAATCATGCGCACCGCCACGGTCTCTTCTTCCACTGAAAAGCGGCCAAGCTCGGCTTCACTGCGAATAATCGCAAACGACTCCCGGTAAATCGCCGGGCCACTGGTTTCATACTTATAGGGCACCCAAACTCTCCAAATAAACTAATTCGCTGCTGGTCTGCATGCTGGTCTGCATGCTGGTCTGCAAGACACCCGTGCCAGGGCAGGTTTACGCGAGGGCGCTGTGAACCCATCCTTGGGCGCTACTTTTTCCATCCGTGGAAAAAGACCCTCGCTACAACCTGCCCTGACACTCAGCTACCGAGGAACAACCTAACTGTTTTCGCTGAGCTTTCTCAAAAAACCAACCACCTCACTCTCAGTGAGGCCTGACTTAACCGGCGTGCTATCAGCGCGGCCGTTAACAACAACATTAAATCGACCTGCTTGCCCGACCAAGCACACATCGGCTGGGGCGCGCCGGGCGCAGCCTTTAGCGCAGCCAGATATATGCACCGTTCCTTCCACCCAGCCGCTTAGCTTCTCGGCAAGCGGCTGGGTGGCGACACTCGCCTGTTCGCAGTAGGGCGCGCCGGGGCAGGCGTCCATCGCTAGCCGCGGGTCACTATTATGACGGATCAAGCCATCCACCGCGGGTAGTGTATCGCAATCCTTCAACAACAGGCGCCGCCAGGGGGTGACCTGCACAGCACTGATACTTGTTTGCGAGCCACTTGCCGGAAAGACCGCCTCGCGCAGCGTATCAGCCGCCACCCGGCCAAAGGGAAGCCCCACCACCATGCCCTCGCCATGTTCGCCCAGCGCCAGCTTCTCGCCGGGGGATGCGGGGGCGGTATCAGCGGGCGCCCAATCGGGCAGCGTTGCTGTATGCCGCCGCATGCGGCCTGACTCCCAGCCGCCGGTGTCCACGAACCAGTGGGTCAGGCGTATCAGCTGCTCGACGGCGGCATCAATATCGCTCACCACCGTGCCTAGCGCGTAACCATCGGCGCGTACCAGCAGGCCGCCTTCCGTTGAGCGCTCGATGCGAAAATCAGCGGCGCTATCGCCCAGTACCGGCGCTTCTCCCGCGTCAATGGCGATGCCGACCTTGCCGGGCATGGATGCCAATTCACTGCCCCGCGCCTGCAACAAGCGGGCAATGGTATGGGTGTCATCGCCCTTTTGCCAGGCGGGCGCCAGCATCAGCTGTGGCAGGCGTTCTGCTTCCGGGTCATCGCTCACCAACTGATGCTCGACCAGAAACGCCATCAGTAGCGGCCAGCTTTCGTCGGTCACCCCACGCAGCTGCAGGTTGGCCCGGCTGGTTAGCTCGATTAAACCGCTGCCGAAGGTCTCGGCGGCGTTGCACAGTGCCACTACCTGTTCCTGTGAAAGCTCACCCAGCGGCGGACGCACGCGTACAAGCCAACCATCGCCGGTGGCCATGGGTCGCCACGCGCCGGGGCACCAGCCTTTAATGCGCGGGCTGGGCGACATGACCATAGGTCTCTTTGGCTTCGTCCATTTCCAGCAGCAGATCCTGAAGCGCCTGGCCGTGCTTGCCGGGGGCTTGCCACATGCCCCGTTGGGCGGCTTCGAGTAATCGCTCGGCCATCTCTTCCAGGGCGGCCGGGTTGTGCTCGCGCAGGAACTGCTGATTGGCGGCGTCGAGCACCAGGGCGTCGCTCACCTGGGCGTACTGGTAGTCGGCAATCAGATCGGTGGTGGCGTCGTAGGCAAACAGGTAGTCCACCGTGGCGGCCATCTCAAAGGCGCCTTTGTAGCCGTGCTCGCGCATGGCGTTGATCCACTTGGGGTTCAGCACGCGCGAGCGAATCACCTTCGCCAGTTCTTCTTTCAGAGTGCGAATCTTGGGCATCGCGGGGTTGGCGTGGTCGGCGTGGTAAATCTCCGGTGCCTTTCCGCTTAGCGAACGAGTGGCGTTGGCCATGCCGCCCTGGAAGGCGTAATAGCTGTTGGAATCGAGGATATCGTGCTCGCGGTTATCCTGGTTTTGCATCACCGCATCTAGCCCCTGGAGCTGCTGCTCGAAGGCGCCGCGTGCGGCCGTACCCGACTCCTTAAACTGGCCGTAAGCGTAGGCGCCTGTCTCCATGTAGGCCTCGGCCAAATCGTCGGCGCTCTCCCAGGATCGGTTTTCAATCAGCCGGTTTAGGCCCGCACCATACTCGCCGGGCTTGCTGCCAAATATTCGGTAGCTCGCCTCTTGAGCGGCCATCTTGGGGCTTAGCCCCTGGTCTTCCAGTTCCTGCTGGCGGGAAAGCACCGCCTCGCGGATGGTGTTGCTGTTGCCCGGCTCTTCATAGCGCGCCACCGCCTGCACGGCGGCGTCAAACAGGCGAATTACGTTGGGGAAGGCGTCGCGGAAGAACCCGGAGACCCGCAGCGTGACATCGACCCGTGGGCGATTGAGCAGCATCGAGGGGATCACTTCAAAGTCGCTCACCCGCTGGGAACCCAGCGACCAGATGGGCCGCACGCCCATCAGCGCGAAGGCCTGGGCGATGTCATCGCCGCCGGTACGCATGGTGGCGGTGCCCCAGATGGATAGCCCCAGCCGCCGTGGGTAGTCGCCGTGATCCTGGAGGTAGCGTTCGACAAACGCCTGAGCGGATTTTTCGCCCAGCGTCCAGGCGGCGGGCGATGGAATCGAGCGGTTATCGACGCTAAAAAAGTTACGCCCGGTGGGTAGCGTATCCAGCCGCCCCCGGCTGGGGGCGCCGCTGGGCCCGGCGGGCACGAAAATGCCCTCAAGGCCGTCGAGCAGCGACTGAATCTCCATCTTCACGCCGCGCTGCATGGTGACCCATAGCTGGTCGCGGGCGTAGCGCAGTTGCGCTGCCGTATCGGGATAATCCTGGGCCAGGTCATCCAGGCAGCCGTTTGCCAAGACGTAGTCGGTCACCCAGCGCTCGGCCAGAAGCTCCAGGCGTTCGCGGGCATCTGCCCCGGTGCGCCAGGGGGTATCAAGCTGCTGAGTCAAAATAGCCGGTTCAGGCCCCTGCCAGGGCTCATTGCCCGCGGCTAACGGGTCAAAATCCAAGCCTAAATCGTAGGCCAGGTTGTGCAGCAGGCCGCGGCTGGCCACCGCTTCGCCCCGGGGTAGTCGCAACAGCGCCACCAAAGTGCCCGCCCGCTTCTCTTCCGGCGGCAGCGTGCCGAGTATGTGCAGTCCATGACGGATCTGCGATTCCTTGATGTCGCACAGGAAGGTATCCAGCTCGTTGAGAATCTCGGCGTCATCAGTACTGTTGTCAAAACCGTCTACCACATGCGCCAGTTCCTGGTCGATACCGGTATCACGCAGGTGAGCAAGAATCTGGCTGCGAATCAGCGCTTCCCGGCGGGGATCCATATCCAGCGCTTGATAATATTCGTCGGTGAGCGCTTCAAGCTCGGCCATGGCGCCGTAGAGCTCGGCCCGCGCCAGCGGCGGCATCAGGTGGTCGATAATCACCGCCTGACTGCGCCGCTTGGCCTGGGCACCCTCGCCGGGGTCGTTAACGATGAACGGATAAAAATGCGGCAGCGGCCCCAGGGCAATATCCGGCCAGCAGTCGGCGCTCAAGGCGATGCTTTTGCCCGGCAGCCACTCTAAATTACCGTGCTTGCCGACGTGAATGACCGCATCGACCTGGTAGTGCGCGCGCAGCCAAAAATAAAACGCCAGATAGCTGTGGGGCGGCGCCAGCTCCATATCGTGGTAGGACTGGGTGAGATCGTCGATAAAGTCCCGCTCCGGCTGGATACCCACAAAGGTCTCACCCAGACGAATACCCGCGATCATCAGCCGCCCCTGGCGGCATTTGGGGTCTTCATCTGGAGCGCCCCAACGCGTCCATACGGTTTCCTGAAGTTCGGTAGGCAGGGTTTGAAACCAGGCCAGGTAGTCGTCAACGCTGATGCTCTGCCAGCAGGCGCGCTGGTCGAGGCTGCCGTGATCGTTGGTCACTGCGCCCTGAAGCTGACGGATCAATTCATCGCCATTTTCCGGCAGTTCGCTGAGCGGGTAGCCCGCCTCTTTCAGGGCGCTGAGAATCTGCAGCGTCGACGCAGGCGTATCCAGCCCGACCCCATTACCGATCCGGCCATCGCGATTGGGGTAGTTGGCCATGATCAGCGCGACACGCTTCTGCCCGTTGGGGGTCAGCCGCAGCGAACAAATCCGCCGCGCAAGCTCGGCCACAAAGGCGGCTCGTTCCGGGTGGATCACGTGGTGGGTCACCGCCAACTGGCAGCGCGGGTTGTAGTGGGCTTCGGCTTTAAAGCCCACCGCCCGGGTGATGATGCGGCCATCCATCTCGGGGAGCACCACCTGCATGGCCACATCGCGACTATGCAGCCCGGCGGCCATGCCCTGCCAGTCTTCCGACGTGCTGCTGGCAAGAATCGCCTGGAGCACCACGGGTCGGCCTACAAAGAGGTTGTCAGGTAATTCCTCACCCAGGGCATTCAGCCCGTCCGCGTTGCGGTTGACCGCAAAGCTGGTGGTATTGATCACCAGCATCGCGCCGGTCTGCTCAATCAGGTGATTGATAAAGTCAATGCACGGCCCTTCTTTCAGGGACGCCACGGCCACCGCCAACGGCTCCAGCCCCTGGTCTTTAAGCGCCGCCAGCAAACCGTCGGGTACGGCGGTGTTCGCCCCCTGCAAATGGCTGCGATAAAACAGCAGCAGGCACACTGGCCGCCCTGGCACCTGGCGATCGCGCCACTCGCTGAGGCTGGACGCCTGCTGCTCCTGCGACGCATAAATCACCGCTGGCGGGATGACCTTGGGCTCCTGCCAGTCGCCCAGGTGTCTATCTATACACTCGCTGGCCATATACTCATTGGCGACAAAGCGCAGCAGCTGCTCGGCGTTATCGGTGCCACCCTCACGCAGGTAGCGCCACACCCGGTAAGCGTCATCGAAGGCGATGGTGGAGTCTTCCAGCAGAGCATCATCCGGGGCATCGCAGCCCGGCACCAGTATCAGCTGGCGCTCGGGTTTAGCCGCCGCCCAGGCGAGCAGGCGTTCGTGGCCATACTGCCAGTAGGCCTTGCCGCCCAGCAGCGAGACGATGACCAACTGAGCCTTTTCCAGCACCCGATCTTCGTAGAGATCGTAGGCCGCCGGTTTTACCAGGTTCATCCAGTTGGCCAACCGCACCGAGGGGTACGCCTCGCCCAGGCGGTCAACCGCCTGAGCCAGCGCCGACAGGTTGCTATCGGCGGCGGAAAGTATCACGACCTCGGCGGGGCTCTGTTGCAGGTCGATGATGCCTTCATCATCGACAAAGCCTCCGGGCTTGGCGGCAAATAAGTGCATTAGCTAGCCGTATGCGCCTGTTCAGGGTTCATTTCAGCCGCGGCAAGTTCGTCCTGCAGCAATTGGCTATCCAGCGATTTGCCGATGATCACCAGCTGAGTCTGACGCGTCTCGTCCTCGCTCCATAGCCGGTCGAAGTAGCCTTCCAGGCGCTCGCCCACCGCCTGGATAACCCGGCGCATGGGCTTGCCGGGAATCGCCGCGAAGCCTTTGGCGCGGTAGATCTCGTGGCTTTTCAGCAGCTGTTGCAGTTTGTCGGCCAAGATGTCGCCATCGACTTCGCCCAGGGTGATCACGCAGGAATCAAAGTTGTCGTGGGCGTGGTCGTGGTGAGCGCCTTCGGCGTGGTGCTTGTCGTGGTGATTGGTGATGCTATCAATATGCTCTTCGCTGGCTGCGCCGATACCCATCAGCGCTTCCAGCTGGGTGGTGTCGGTGGTCTGGGTCTGATCGATAAACAGCGTTTTCACCGAGGCACTCACCCGCGCCTGAATCACTGCTTCCACCTTTGTGCGCTCTTCCGGGCTGAGCAGGTCGGCCTTGCTGACCAGCACCAGATCCGCCGCGCTGAGCTGGTCATCGAGCAGCTCGCGCAGGCTGGGGTCGTGATCCAGGCTCTCGTCGGCGAGGCGCTGGGCGGCCACCTTCTCCACGTCGCTGGCATAGCGGCCGGCGGCCACGGCGGGGCCATCGATCACGGTAATAATCGCATCCACGGTGCAGTGCTGGCGGACGTCGGGCCAGTTGAACGCTTGCACCAGCGGCTTGGGCAGCGCCAGGCCGCTGGTTTCGATCAGGATGTGGTCGATATCGTCGCGGCGGGCGACCAGCTTTTTCATGACCGGCAGAAATTCTTCTTCCACGGTGCAGCAGATACAGCCGTTGGCCAGTTCATAGATGCTGCCGTCTTCACCGTCTAGCTGCCCGCCTTCGCTACCCTCTTCACACCCCAGCGCACAGCTACGCAGCAGGCTGGAGTCGATATCCTGTTCGCCGAACTCATTGACGATCACGGCGATCCGCTTGCCGGTCACCTGACGCAGAATATTGGCCAGCAGCGTGGTTTTGCCGCTGCCGAGAAAACCGGTCACGACCGTGGCAGGAATCTTATTCAATTGCATGGGTAAATGCCTCGCTGTGTTGCGGTTCGCAGTACGCCGGGCTGGCAGAAAAGAGCCTTGCCACAGCGTCAGGATTATTGGGGAAAAACAGATGCAAATAGGTCGCCGTCAGGCGCTTTTGACGGTAAATCGCCTCCCCCGGCGCGGGGTGCCGCTGGCGGCGGCCGTGGCCAATCGGCTCGAGGGTGCCTTCCGCCATGGAGCGGTGGTGCGCATGGCCGCGAACCGGGCCTTCCGGCAGCTCGGCGGTTTGCATCCCCTGGCAGCCGCGGCGCCCGCGCATGGCCCCCTGCCCGGGCAGCAGGCCTAGCATGGTATGAGTAATATCGTCGTAGTCGGTCAGGGTTTCCAGGCAGTACAGCAGCCCGCCACACTCGGCCAGAATGGGCTTGTCGGCGCTATAAAAAGCCTCAATGGCCGAACGCATGGCGCCGTTATCCGCAAGCGTTTGAGCATGAAGCTCCGGATAGCCACCGGGCAGCCAGAGGGCGTCGCATTCGGGCAGGCGGCTATCCGTCAGCGGCGAGAAGAAACGCAGCGTCGCGCCCATCTGCTCCAACAGGTCGAGGTTGGCCTGATAGACGAAGCTAAAGGCGGCGTCCCGGGCCACGCCAATGGTGTGGCCTTTGAGCAACGGCTTAACGGCCGCGAGTTGTTCCTGGGGGGCGGTAAAGGTCACGGGTGAAAGCGCCGAGAGCGCGTCCAGCAGCCCGGCCGCTTCCAGCGCTTTGGCGCCCGCCTCGAAGCGGGCTTCCAGATCCTCGCGAATCTCCGCCGCCTGCACGAGGCCCAGGTGGCGCTCGGGGAGTGACAGCGCGGGGTCGCGGGGCATGGCGGCCAGCAGAGGAATCGTCGGCGGCAGCGCGCCTTCGATCAGCTCGCGGTGGCGCTGCGAGCCGCAGGCGTTGGCGATCAGCCCGGCGATATGGATGTCATCGCGAAAGCCGACCAACCCCGATACCAGCGCGGCGGCGGTTTGCGCCATGCCTTTTACATCCATGACGATCGCCATGGGAATATCGAACAGGGCCGCCAGATCAGCGCTTGAGGGCTCACCGTCGAACAGCCCCATGGCGCCTTCGACTAAAATTAAATCCGCTTCACAGGCGGCGTCATAAAACCGCTGGCGGCAGTAGGCTTCGCCTGCCATCCATAGATCCAACTGGTCCACCGGCTGGCCGGAGGCCTGGGCGAGTATCTGCGGATCCAGGTAGTCCGGGCCGGTCTTGAACACCCGCACTACCTTGCCCTGGTTGCGCAGCAGACGCGCCAGGCCCGCCGTGACGGTGGTTTTGCCCTGGCCTGAGGCCGGGGCAGCGATAAACAGCGCGGGGCAGCGAGCGGTTGGCGTCGTCATCAGTATTCGATCCCCGCCTGGGCTTTAACGCCGCCGCGAAAGGCGTGGCGCTCGTCCTGAACGACGCTGATAGTATCCGCGATTTCCTGAAGCGGCGTGGCCATGGTGCGCCCAGTAATGATGACGTTCTGGTGCGCCGGGCGGCGCTTAAGCGCTTCCACCACCGGTTCGGGGTCGAGATAGCCGTACTTGAACATATAGCTCATCTCGTCCAGCACGAGCATGTGATAGGCGGGGTTCTCCAGCAGCCCTTTGGCGACGGCCCAGGCGGCCTCGGCGGCTTCGATATCCCGCTCGCGATTCTGGGTTTCCCAGGTAAAGCCGTGGCCCATGATGTGCCAGTCAAGCTTGGGATGATCGCGAAAGAACAGATACTCGCCGGTTTCGCGGCGGCCTTTGATGAACTGGATCACCGCGCACTGCTGGCCGTGCCCCAGTGAGCGCGCCATGGTGCCGAAGGCGGAGCTGCTTTTGCCCTTGCCGTTGCCTTTCAGCAGAATCAGCACGCCGCGCTCTTCCGTCGCCTTGCTGATGCGCTCGTCGACCACGTCTTTTTTGCGCTGCATGCGATCTAAATGGCTTGCGTCGCTCATGAGAAGTTCCCAGGTTGATGTGCAGAAACAGTATGCGCCATAAAGGGTCTGCCAAACGAGGCCGGCCAGTAACGCGCGCCCAACTGCTGGGCGATGCGTGCACCCTGCCCGCGTTTGACTTTGGATTGTTCGGTGTCGATCAGCAGGCAGTCCGCTAGCGGGGCGAGATCGTCAACGGTTTCCCGGGTGCGGCCATCGGTGATCAGATAGGTGCGCACCTTCAGGCCGGGCTCGCGGCGCTGCCACTGGCGGATCAGCCGCTTGGCTTCAATAATCGCCTCCCGCAGCGGGGTGCCGCCACCGCCTTTGGCACTATCCAGAGTGCCCCGC
>Ga0208919_1000689_pt1 | contig 21467 bp, 30 predicted proteins | sample 4_EtaG_FD_184076 | JGI IMG/M metagenome (GOLD analysis project Ga0208919, IMG submission 184076) | Marine viral communities from the Subarctic Pacific Ocean - 4_ETSP_OMZ_AT15127 metaG (SPAdes) (version 3) | ecosystem: Environmental > Aquatic > Marine > Oceanic | place: Pacific Ocean | collected...
ATGTTAAAGTAGTAATCATCCTCTGCCCCGTCATTTACCTGCTCATATAAATAATTTTTTAAATTATTTCTTGCGAGTAGCTGCGCGTTGTCAAAACCAGCAGCATCCTCTTTAGTCATAAATTCCCCACCTCGTTGCTTCTGTTGAGCACGTTCCTGCGGTGTCTGAGGATGTATTATATTTGGGTCTCCACCGAAACGATTAGTCAGTGCAGCAGGGATTTGACTGTGAATTCTTGCGCTTTCAGCATCTCGTTCTGCATAGGCTTCTCGTTCTGCATAGGCTTTTTGTCGCGCTATCCTGTCTTCCTTAATAGGATCAGTCCAGTGCATTATATCCATAGTCTGATCGTGTGGAGCGACAGGCTTATCACTAAACCTTGGATCTGGAGCTGGTGAACCGACAATACTCCCTCTTTGTGCAGGAAGTGGAGGCGAATGAATGATTGAGTTAGGCGTTGCCGTTATTGGCAGCCACTGACCACCTCGTACCCCACCGGGAAACTGCCCACCACCGGGGAGCTGACCACCTCCGGGGAGTTGACCTCCGAAAACACCTTTTCCTCCCCCAGATAATCCCCCCCCACCGGGGAGCTGATTTCCGGGGGGCTGACCACCACTGGGGCCACGACCGCCTTTGCCGCCTTTGCCGCCTACGCCGCCTCCGCCATCATAGGGTGGTGGCTGATCAGGCGACCATGTAGTGTATGGTGGCTGATTAAGTGGTGGCTGATCAGGCGACCATGTAGTGTATGGTGGCTGATTAAGTGGTGGCTGATCAGGTGGTGGCTGATTAAGTGGTGGCTGATTAAGTGGTGGCTGATCAGGTGGTGGCTGATTAAGTGGTGGCTGATTAAGTGGTGGCTGATTAAGTGGTGGCTGATCAGGTGGTGGCTGAATAGGTTGATAGCCCTCGTAAGCTTGGTAATGTGGATTATTAAAGTCATACATATTAGATGGACGGCCTCTACCGCCAAACCTATACGACATATCCTGTGTTCTTCCGTAACCGAAAGGGGTATTAGGCTGAGTGTAACTACCTCCAAAGACGGGAGATGGAGATGACATCCACGGGCTTTGTCGCGGAGGAGATGACATCCACGGGCTTTGTCGCGGAGGAGATGGCATCCACGGGCTTTGTCGCGGAGGAGATGGCATCCACGGGGTTTCGGCACGACCACCCTTACCACCACCTCCAAAGACTGGAGGCGGAGATGGCATCCACGGGGTTTCGGCACGACCACCCTTACCACCACCTCCAAAGACTGGAGGCGGAGATGGCATCCACGGGCCTTGAGGTTGTTGTCCTCCTTTTCCACCCATATTTGGCATTCGGGGAGGCATTCTATTATATTGAGGCGTAGATTCGATCCAATTACCATATTGGCCTTGCCCCGGAAATTGTGACATTCTATCTCTCCTGATATTCGCCAGATCTAATCATCTGGCAAACTTCTAAAGCTCTATCTCCAACTTGGGAGGCCCACCTACTGTCGTAAAATTCATCTGCTGCAGATTCATAATCCCCAGTTTCCGTATGTCCTAAAGCCTTAACAAAGCTTCTTAATCTTGTTTGTCCAATATTGAAGGATAAATTGATAAGGGCTTCCTGTCTTACACTATCAAGGCCCCCAAACCAAGTATACTCAGAGGTTAATTCGTCCCGACATCGATCAATGTCATTGTTTAGCAAATAATCTATCTCGTCATCCGACAGCCCAAGACCGACACCTTCTTCTAAACAGCGGCCAACCCCCACGGTAATGTGACCCAAGTGGTCTCTATACGCATACGTCTTTACACCCTCATGACGTTTTAGAAGTTCTCTCAACTGGTGGCGCACCTTTGGATTCCGCATTCCTGTAATAATCTATTTTGAAATACCTTGTGTTTTTTCATAGGTGCGTAACGTCCCCAGACCCAAGAGTCCACCGAGAACCGACAGCAAGGTAGACATGTCGAATTCAGGGAGTTCCGGTACCGTTGTGCCAGAAGCTGTTATGACAAAAATTAATATGGGCTGAAGCACAAAATGATAAGCAAAAGCTACTCCACAGACCCATCCTATGAACGGACGCCAGCTAGACTTAAAAAAACTGGGCGACTGCGCTTCAATCTTATTGACTTCGATCTGGGCAATAGCAATTGCGTGTGCCTGTCTTTCAGCCATAGTCGCAATTTCATGCGCCAACTGGGCCTTTTTATCTTTATCTTCGACTACCTTATCAAGCAGTCCGGTAATCGGGCCAACCAAACTCCCTACGATGTCTCCTATCACGGCCACCTCCCTAACCTGAACCGCTGGGGATATTGAAGCAGCAGGTTAATTTCACTGTCCCCCCTCCCAGAATTTTTCCGGGGGCAAACGCTTCATAATTGCCGACATCACAGTGTTGTTTTCTTGCAGTTGGTCATCGATAGCCGTAAGCCGCGTTTCTAGAACCGCAATAGTAATGGTGTTCTGGCTCACGGTCTGGGCCACTGGCTTTACTGCCACCTCTACCGCGTCTTCTGCGGCACCCTCCGCTACAAACGTAACGTACACCGTGATAATTGCAAAGCACATTGAAGCCACTGCAACTATAGCGGTTATTTTATTCCACAAATTATTGGGAGAATTCATAAAGTTTACCTCGTAACACTACGCAACTCCTCGTTCACCTCTTCGGTATCGGCAATTTCTTTGGTGTTGTCAGCTAATGATATTGTCAGCATGTTCCACCCCTTTAGCAGCTCAGTAAAAGCCTTACGGCTTCCTAGGTTCTTGTCCAAAGCAGCAATGTGATAGACCATAGCCTGTTGCTGCTCGGTTAGATCTTCAAAATAATGTTCTTCGCCATTAATTGTAATGGGGGTCTTTTCATTTTTTCCCATTTTTACTCCTCCTTTTTAATTAATCTATTATGCCGCCCAAGGATAGTCGGCGATAACCTCCATCACACAAGCATCGCTGCACAGACGCCTACGCCGGTGGTCACGACAGTACCAACGACCAGCCACGCCAGCTTTTCCCAACGTGCTGCATGCGCGTCTGCAACTAAACGAAGATTCTTCAGCTCATTGAGAGTCTCGCCCCAGCGCTCGCCGCACTCAGCCTCATGCTTCGCGATTTGCTCTAAAGCTCTAATTGCCATGTTGCGTTCTTCGTTTGTCACTTTTTGCCACCTATTGATATTGCACGCTTAAGCGCTACCCCGTTTCGCGCAAATCCTCGGCTTCGACTTCGTCGTCGTCTTCGTCATCAGCAGTCGCACCTTCCTGCGGGTGGCTGTAGTTCTTGGTGCAGGTGCGAATCATGTCGAAAATTTCAAAAGTGTTGCCGGTGAACTTCGCGTTCTTCAAGCGTGTTGCGACGAGTTTAAACTCAGCGTTTTCGAGTTCGATGATACCGTGACCAACGTCGGGCATTTCAAAGTTCTTGAACTTACCGTACACGGGCATGACTTCCATCATCTCCTTGTACTGCGCGCCTTTATCGGGTACCGCTGGCACCTGAAGTAACCGCATAATTTCGTCGCGGTAGTCGAGAGTGATTGTTTCACCCTCTGGCCTCAAGTGATCGACGGGCATCTGAACTGACTTTAAAAGCATCTTTTTCATAACTTACCTACTGTTCTGTGAGTGGGGGTACTTATCGTACGCTCATAATCTACTCGTCTTCGTCGTCGTCTACGATGAAGCCGTCTACTTCGTAGTCATTGACAGGATGCGCTGCTGCTTTTCCCTCAGCGACAGCCTGTGCGTCGGCCTTGTCCTTGATCTGCTTCTGGATCGTCAGGAACGCATTAGCGCAGCCTTCAGTACCCAGTCGCCCTTCAAGTGCAGACTGAACGAACCCAGCGAGGTCTTCGACGGTGGGGCTGTGTTTAAACCCTTCGGCGTGCACGTCAATGTGCGCCTCGTCCAGATCGTCATGCTCTACGTCAGGAAACAACCGCTCGGCACCGTCGAAATGACCGTCGTCGGTGGTGATCCTGTAACTGACTTCGTCCACTACCTCACACCCGCCAACAGGGCAAGTTCTTGCTGATCTAATACCTATTGTTACTGGCATGTTTAAACCCCCTATGAGTTAAGTGCTCGTGATATTTCCAGCCACGTACTAGTGCCCCCGGAAAAAATAAAAGTTGCTGTATGTCTTACGTTTGAGAACGCTATTGAAGCGCCGCCTGCTAAGTCGATGTTGCCTGCGTTATCAATAGTCAATGTGTACCCGCTACTCGCAGCCCTTAGAACTAGAACCATACCGTCTTCACCGCCGTTGATAGTGGACAGCGTATCAGTAGTTGCCCCCTCACCACCTACAGCGTGAAAGGCTGACGTTACAGTGATAGCCGCAGTTGCCACAGTGATGGTGCCGCCCGTGCCAAACACGACGGGGCAGTCAAACAGTACACCCCCTGACCCATCACCCGTGATGGTCAGCGCTCTACCTGTTGAATCTTGCTGGACGGCGAGAGCCGTAGTGCCTGTCGCCAGCGTATTATCGTTCACAATACTAACAAGATCCCTCGTCGATGTGCTGGAACTATTGCTGTCAGCTCGGATCAGTTGCCCAGTGGTCAGGCTGTCGGCGCTGGACAGATCAATCACATCTCCTGTCGTAGTTGCGGGCGTACCAACGAAAATGATGTTGCCGGTGGTGTTCTCGGAGGCGATTGCGATAACGTCCCCGCCCCCGGTGCCGTTATGGTCGATCACGATAGATCTATGATTCGCGTCCTGCTGAAGATGAAGTACTGTCGTTGCTGTCGCGGAAGCATGGTCGTTGATAATCTCAACTAATTTCCTTACCGACGAGCTGGAACTGTTGCTGTCAGCTCGAATTAGCCGTCCGGTGGTCAGGCTGTCGGCACCGGACAGATCAATCACATCTCCTGTCGTAGTCGCGGGTGTGTCGATAAAAATGACGTTGCCGGTGGTGTTCTCGGAGTCGATTGCAATAACATCCCCTCCCCCGGTGCCGTTGTGGTCGATCACGATAGATCTCTGATCCGCGTCCTGCTGGATATGAAGTACGGTCGTTGCTGTTGCCGAGGCATGGTCGTTGATAATCTCAACCAATTTCCTTACCGACGCGCTGGAACTGTTGCTGGTTATCGACAGCGCCGATCCTGTGGTCAGCGCATCAGGCGTCATGGCAATTACGTCACCTGTCGTTTGCGTAGGCGTAAGCACGGATACAGCCGCTACCGTAGTGGCTTCCGTATCAATGCTCAGCGCAATACCGTTACCGTCTTGGTTCAGCACCAACGTGCCGCCCGTACCGTCGTGGCGTATATTTAGTGCGTCCGCCGCAGAACTGGCGTGATCTTGGGTAAGCTGCACCAACGCGCCTGATGCGTGGTTGCCACCGTTGTCGAAATCAACCACATTACCTGACGTATTAACCGCGTCTACATCTAACACCTGCGCGGTGGTCGCCTCGCTGTCTATGTGTATCGACCGCGCATCGGAATCTTGATCCACGGCAAGAAGTCCCGTCACCGTAGTCGCACCTGACGCTAACGTACCCGTCGTGGTTAGGTTTTCGTTACCGAAGCTGATCGCGCCTGACGAGTCCGTTATGCTGCCGCCAGCGATAGTCATCGTGCCAGCGGTTGCGGTATCAGTCCACACCTTCAACCAGCGCACGCCGGTCGAGCCGAGACTGTCGGTGCTGTCAGTATCCGACACGACGTTGCCACCTACTGTCACGGCCCCCGTCAGCGTGGACGCACCATCGACAGTAAGCCCAGCAGCCCCGACTAATTTTAAATCATCAGCAGATTCATCCCAGAGCATATACGCGCCTGAAGTGGCTCCGAAGAATTTAACGTCATAGCCTGTGCCATCCACGCCGACTGTAATAGTTCCATCTGCTTGAGTGGCTCCATCAATATCAACTGCATCTAAGTTTGTCGTACCGTCTACGTCGATGTCACCAGCAACAGTAAGCCCAGCAGCCCCGACTAGCTTCAGGTCATCGGCTGATTCATCCCAGAGCATATAGGCTCCAGAAGTGGCTCCGAAGAATTTAACGTCATAACCAGTATCATTAACGCCAACAGTGAGCGTTCCTTGCTGAACAACCCCATCTGCTGATTCATCCCACAACCAATATTTACCAGAGGTGGCTCCGAAGAATTTAACGTCCTGTCCGGTATCGTCTATACCAACGGTGAGCGTTCCACCTAACTCAAGATCTTCCAGGCACTCATAAACAACAGCACCCGATCCTAGACCGTCTGTCGTAACGATTTTTGCTTGCCCTGCCGCGATGATGACATTCGCTCCTGATCCTTGCGAAAAGGTCAGCGCGTAACCTGTTGTGTTTCTGATAATCCATGTGTGGGACAGTGTGTTAGGGGCAAGCGTGACCGTGCAAGCCTGTCCACCACCCGTAAGTCGTAAGAACGTACAACGGAAACCGTCTGTCGCTCCATCAGCCATCGTGATCGTATGGGTGGAAGCATCTGCCACGGCCTCTGTGCCATAGCCTAAAGCCTCGCTAATCAATTCAAGGTTGGTGTTGGTGGAAGTTCCCCAAGTTCCCGATTCATCTCCGGTAGCGATCTCTTTTAATCGCAGGTCATTTACATAAGTTGCCATTTAAGCTACCTCTTTCCAATTAGGCGTTTGATCTTTGTTAACATCTTCCCACTCGGGTGTTTGAGTAGTTGAAACATTGCCCCAACTTGCTGTTTGACTTGTACTAATAGTCTCCCAGCTCGGAGTTTGAGTGCTACTAATATTGCTCCAGTTTGCCGTTTGAGCCGTGACAACGTCAGCCCATATGTTGACAGAGCCTGTCGCAATCGATAAAGCAGTTCCAGTAACTTCAACATCAGCATCAGCAGCAACGCTGACAGACCCCTCAGAAACTGTTGCACTAGACCCAGTGAGCGAGACAACCACTGTCCCAGTAACTGTAACCGATCCAGCACTCGATGTAGCACTGATCCCAGTAGGCGTAACAACCGCTGCCGCCGCAATGGTGACAGACCCCGTCGAAGCTGTCGCAGAAACACCTGTAACTGCAACATTCGCATCTGCCGAAATTGTGACCGAGCCAGCTGAAGCAGTTGCTTCTGGAACGACAACATCTCTGCCCCAAGTGCCGTCACCCCAGCCTTGAGTGGAGCTGCCCCATCCTTGGAATGCAACAATTGTATCAGCCACATGTTGGCCCTACGCAATCCTGATTATCGCGTTACTAGCATCCGCAGTTGGAAACTGAATAGTAAAATCTCCACTTGTGGATGTTTTGTCAGCGCCAAAATCAAGCACTTGGACAGCTCTGTTAGCAGACCCTCCCGTCGTAGAGGAGTTATAAATCATTGCCCCTCTCGCGGTAATAGAAGAACTAGACCAAGTAAGATCCGCAAAATCTGTAAGCGCCGTGGTGCTGGATGTAGTTGGCGTTACATTAGTTAAGGCCGCGCCCCCAGATGAATAACCAGTCCCAGACACTTCATTAGTTGCACTATAGGCGGTGGTGGCAGCACTCATTGTTGCGCTGGATGTATACAGTGCAGCCTTAAAAGTGTTCCCGGTTCCTGTAGTGGTTGTTGTTCCACCCCCTGACCCGCTTGTGAAATTATGAATTCCCTGCAATATCTCTTGTTTAAAAGAAGTGCATATCGCCTGTGTAATAGCCATTATATTTTCCTCAGTATTTCGGCAATTTCTTCATAGCCGTTAGCCGATAATTCAGCAATTAAATCTGTCTTATTGCTGTTAATTGCCTCTTGCATATAATGCTTTATGACATGGTTGATTTGTTCTTTGTAGGCCATTGCCTGCTCTGTTATTTCCGGGTGGCTTTGACCGCCAACAGATATGATTATATCGGTTGCCCTGTTGGCCCAATGATCAACCGGGAGCCCTCCATTGCTTGTAGTAGTCACGGTCACTGTTCCGCCTTGAGACACACTAACCCCAAACATTATTACCTCGCCTGCCTAACAGCACCAGAACGATAACTGTCTGTTGTATTATATCCTTCCCCAAGCCTTTCCAGTTCTTTGAGAGCGGTCTCGTATCTTGTAGCATAAAGCTGCATCAGATCTTGGTCGCCTTTTAAGAAAGTATATGCTTCAACAAGGCACCCATAGAATAGGGAGCTCTCTGCGTTATCCCCAAGCCAGCTAGTCTCTGATGCGGCGGTCGTTATAGATTCCGGCTTATAAAAATAATGCAACTCAGCGGTGTAGTTAGCTGTTGGTGTTGGCCCTAAAATAATACTGTCGTCATCAAAGAGCGCATAAACTTTCGGGACTCCATAGGTCGTAGCAACGGGGTAAGCCTCTCTAATAAAATTAACATCCTTAAATAACAGAAACTCGTAGCCCGAATTATCTATAGCGAGAGAATACGGCGACAAGAAACTAGTAGGAAGCGATAGGTATTTATTGTACTGGGTAATAGTCCCTGTCTGGTTCCTTCTAAAATCAGGTAACTGAACAGATTTTAATATCCTGTCTTCTGCCTGAGTTATTATTGTAGGAAGGGTGCTAACAAAATCTGAATCTGTTGTCTGAAGATAACCCTGAATAGCAGTTTTTAATGTCGTATAAGTCCAAGCCATTATCCCGTCACCACAGTTACACCGCCACATTCAGCTGTTATATCCAGCCCAACAGTCCTGCTCCCCATTGGTGTGTTCCCTCCGCCAACAGGATTCCAAGCAAACATTCGCCTGCTTTCATCCAAACCTCTGTCAGGTCTCGGATTCCTAATCGCTTGGGGGTCATCTGTTCTTACCTTACCAAGCTGCAACTGGGGCTGATCTTCGTCAACAACATCTTTGCCAACAAGCAAGCCAGTTGGTCTTTGATTAACTATTTGAGGAACAAGGTCTTTTTTTGGGTATTGAAATCCAGTTCTGTCGCAAATTCCAATAGCATGCTTTCCGCTCGCATAACTCAAAATTGATATCCTCCCGGAGAGACAAACAAGGAGGCTTTTTCTCTGGCCGCGTCAGCTGCCAAGTCCCACTGTTCGTCATAATCCACCTTCAGCAAAGGAGTTCTTTCGGAAGCTTCTGGATATTTTATAGCCAACCGATAAGCCAGCCCTGCCACCAGACAAGGTAAAAATCTGGCCGGGATATCCATGTTGTTAGATGCAGGTTTGCCGCTATCTTCAACCCTTTCCATATAGTAATAACCAAAGGTATACGTTTCTTGACTGTCTGGGGCAGGCCAAAAGTTTATAGTAATCCCTGTTGGCGATCTTGCTACATAGTACTCTAAGGGTTTCGACTCCGTAAGCTTGTTAGCCAAATGTGCGTATTGACTAACAGAAATTCTGGACATGCTTTGGTCAAACTGACTAGTAGTATCCCCGGAATCTGTCCTTAGAAATCCCTCAACAATGTCAAATACTTTGCCATCTAACGTATAAGAGGAAACACTAGGGGTTAAAGTTTGAGTATCGAATTTAACAGTCCAAAGGTTCAAGCCCTTGTTTTGCCATTCCAACATAAGCAAATCAATACTTCTTCTTGCCGTCCGATAATCATAACCACTACGAAGCTCTAGGCCCGCCCTTTCAAAGGCTTCCTCAATCGCGGCACTAAGATCTAAATTAAAATCAAATGTTTCGCTTGTAGCCATTAAACAGTACGACCTTTAGTTCTACCGCGAAGAGCCTTGCCATCTATATTCTTAACTCTGCCGCCAGCTTTCATGCCTTGAGCGTCATCAGCCATCACAATTTCTAGGCGAACCTTTTCAGCCTCTTCCTTTGCTCGTCGGTCTTCTTCTTTCTTGTCCTTACGCCGCCCCCTGCGCTTTGTTATTGCGGCAGGGATAGCCCCCATATACTTAGCGACCCCCTCACCTTTAATCATTGAGGCAAGCGGGGAAATATCTGTTAGCTTAACTCCCATTAGAGTCTCCCTTGAATTTTAAATACAAAAAGTATTAACTGTAACTCTTGCTTACTTGCATGATAATCGTATAGACATCACCGCTTGTATGCCCAACCGTTGTAAAAGATACGTCGCCTGTAACACCGGAGCCTGCATTGTTTGGAATGCCCGTGAAGTCAGTAAAATCTAATGTATCCGCCCAATCCGCATTTAACTGCCAAGCCAGAACATCAGTAGTTGCATCAAATAATATCTTTACACCCATACCAATAGTGGCGTAATAAATTTTTTGAATGACTACCGACGAACATGACTTGCCTGTCATTGGATCTTTAGCCAAGCCAGATACATCTATTTTTACAACCGCCGATTCTCCGGTTCCGTCACTTACATTAGTAAATCTGTAAATAGCGGTTTTCCCATCTTGCTGAATAACCTGAGTTGCTACTGCGTCTGCCATGATTCATCTCCTTGGTTAACTGATATTAAGCGTCAGCAAAAGGAGTCACTAAAGTGCCTGAACCTAGCAGTTGTCCTTCAACATGATATTTAGCACTGGCGATAGCAGTAATACGGATAATGCTCCCAGCCAAACCACCTTGGGTAGTTCCGTTCTGGGTAATCACATCATTGGCCGCGCCGGAGATAAAAGTTTTCCCGGCTGCACTGTCATCAATGCCGGTGTATGAACCACCAACAAATTTATCAGTGCCGTCTGTTTTGATGTCCATATCAGTTGCCGCAGTAACTACTATAAAAGTGAACTGAGCACCTAAGTTTGCTAACTGGTTAGGGTCACCTTTATCGGTGGGTTCTGTAACAACAATACTGGGGAGCGTAAATACGCCATCGGCATCATTGCAAAGAAGCGGTCTACCCGCGTGAGCAGCGACAGTGATTGTAGTGTCAGCTGTTAAACTAACAACACCACTATATCCTGCGCTGATGAGACCAGCAAGCGATCTGATGGGGCCAGCGAAAGTTGACTGAGCCATTGTGGTTCCTCCTTACGAAAGGTTTCGCCCTAGAGTCTCCGTAAGCGTCTGCTGAGCCAGTCGCTAGGGCTAATTAGTCTCAGGTTTTTGAGTTTAATTGAACTTTAAATAAATAAAAAGGGGGCAGAGCCCCCTTTAAATATTTAGCACCTAGCTAGACCCGGGCGATCCGTAGATTCCCAGAGGATCAGAAACACCAAAACTGTAACGCTCTCGCGCTTTATAGCGCACGTTTCCAGTATCAAAGTCTCCATCCATAGAAGTCTCCAAAGGAGTTCTATCAAAGTGCTTGAGCCCGTTAGGCACATCGGTCATCAGATAGAAAGCGTTACTATCTGTCAGATAATGGTTAACCGAATATCCTTCTGGGATTGCTCCCATGTTTCGGATAGCGTTAATGTCATTATCTGCTGTCCCTACACGTTGGGTAGTCTCAAGCAGACGATCTGCCGTAAACATCAACGCAGGGGGGACAATCAGCCGAGTTGGCTGGGCCGCAATCAGCAAACCACGCTCATCAGTGAAGGCAGCAATTGCAATAATTGCATTCTCTAAAGATGTCTCGTTTAAGTCTGCTGCTGTAGCAGGACGGTTGTCGTTTTTACCACCATTAACTAACGGGTGTCCATCCCCGCCAGTCACACCATCACCAGATGCAGTGAACAGATTTACTCCGTCACCAGACTGATAAGAATTGGTGAAACCATTGTTAAGGGGGTAAGCCGCCTTAACTTGCTTGGTATATGCCATAGCCCGAGCAAGTGCTTTGGTATAACGTGCAGACAATGAGTCGTACAAATTATCTTCCATGGCTTCCTCGGTGATAGAGAAGCCCATCGCAATTGTCTCATGATTATAACGAGCCGTGAAGGATTCCTGTGCCGAGTCATAACTAATGGCAGCGCCTTCGTTTTTGACAGGGGCAGCAGCAAAACCAGACAGCTTCACTTCTTCCTCAAAGGAACGATCAGAGCTTTCTGTTTCATAAATAAGCTCATGTTCGTCCTGATATTTTTCATACTCCAAACCAAACAGGGCGTTAAGTCCCGGCAGGAGTTCTTTCAGCATTTGCGCTCTTGAGATAGCCATTGCTTATTGCTCCTTAAACACCGAGTTTAGTTTCGTAAGCGTGACTTAACGGAAGATAGGTTACGATACAGTCAGTGTAGGTATCACCTACAGTGCTGGTCGGCCCGTCTACGAAATCAACGATACGGAGTGGTAGTGAATTAGTCGTAGCAACAGAACTCCCGTCAAGGGCGTTTTTGCTTCGACCGATGGATGTTGAACCTGCTGTGCTTACCGCTGAGACATTGTTTCCAAGTCCAGTTTGGGCAATTGCTTCGTCAGCTTGCATGCGAAATAACAGTTTAGGATCATCAACAACATACGCATAAGCGTCTGAAGCCACTGTACTGGCTGTCCATTGTTGACTAAACGTCATTTGGCTAGAGTTTGGATCGGTGTAGGTACAACCTACAAAGATACCAACAATGCCAGCAGCAACAGATGTTGTTACTGCTGCTTTCTCTACTGTGCCTGATGAAACTATTTGTACGAAATCTCCGTAAAATATTGCAGTATCATAAGCACTTGCAATCTTAATATGACGAACCTTGCCTGTAAAGGAACCGCTCGCGCTAAGAGTGTCAGTAGGTTCTGCCCCCATTGGGGTTGCAGTGGTAGCCATAATTGGCCTCCTTACTAATTAGAAATCAACCCCGTAAAAACAACGTTAATTTCTGCCAAAGGTTGTTCTCGTATTTCTCTCGGGTTTCATGAGAGGCATACGAGGGTCATTTTCACGCAAGAAATTATTGTCTACAGATTCCATTTGATCTGCTGCAACTTTTTGGAAGTGTCTCGTTCTAGCAGCAATTTTCTCTTCTGGTGCTTTACAGAGTAACAAGCCGCCAATCTCAACATTACCTACAAATTTTGAATCGATATCTGAGCTTAGTAGCTTCATTTCGGGGTAGTCGTCAAACTTACATGGCTCCCAACCCTCTCTCATCATCTTTGAGACATTAATGTTGTCAGAGTGACCTAACACTCTAGTCCTGACCCACCTATGCGTCCAACCCTCTATTTTATGAGGGACTGGCAAGATAGAGGCAGGTACCCAGTCGTCGCTAGACAACCACTCTCCCATTTCTCGCATTTCGTTTTCTCTTGGGGTGCGCTCTTCAGCCATCATTCGTTCTCCTTTCAAGTAAGATCCGTTGATCGGCATATTGCTTATTAGTTATCCCAAGCCTCTTAGCGAGAGAGACTTCGGACGGTTCTAACCGTACTGAGCGCGGTTTAGCACCATTGCTCCTAGAGGAGGGGGCCACCACCGACGAAGGCCGACTGTGTGTCACGGATTCACCACGGCTATTTTGGCCGCCATTATCCACCCAGCCGTAATCTGGAAAAGCATTTCTCATACTATCATCTATATAAGAAAAGTATTCCTCGGTGGACGGGGCCATGCCCTGTCTCACCGCTGCTGTATGTGATCCATAAGCAAGGGCTGTCATTTCCTCATGACCCTCTTTCATGAACCACTCATTCTTTTCTGCCCACTCTTGTGCCTGCGGGGTTACCTGCGGGGTTTGCTGTTGTTGGTAGGCTATATTTTGAGCCGCCCTTCTGGCAATCTCCTGCTGGTAGTTTTGCTCCTGATAAGCCCGCTGATTTTGAGCCTGCTGATCCATGCTGGTTTTATAGCGATCTATATCATGAAGCTCTGTCTGGGACTTGTTCATCTTTTGCTGGGTGCTGATAATCTTATCAGTGTCGCCTTCTTCGTAAGCTTGACGATAGGCGTTCTCGGCACTTTGCAAAGACACTTGGGCTCGCTCTTTTATCTGGTCAACTAAAGCCGATTCACCTCTTGCAATAAGAGCTTCCTGTTCTTTGGTTTTAGTCGCAAATTGCTGAGCAACAGCAACCGCCTCTTCGCGCATTTGCTCGGCGGCTTCTTTTTGCCTTCTCTCTTCATGATAGTCAAACTTTAACTTATTTAGCCTTTTTTGAACTCTTTCAGAATACCGGCCAAGTTCTTCGTCTTCAGCTTCATCAGGATCTGAGCCTTTAGTTCTTGCTGGCCCCTTCTTTTTTGCAGGGCGCTCCTCAATAACCTCTACCTCAATATCTGAATCTTCTTCAACAACAGGCTTTTTCTTTTTCTTTTCTACAACCGTTTTAACGCCAAAAAACTTATCTTCTGCGCTGGCGGGGTTTTGGTAAAGATCGCTATCTCTTTCTTCTGCTTCATTCATGCTTTAACAACCCCCCTTGGGTCTTCCACTACGGCCTCAACGCTATCATCATTGATAAGCCTAAACTCTTTTCCCTGAACCCTGAATCTGGTTCCAGAATAAGACCTCATAAGTATCCAATCGCCTTTTTTACAGAAAGGCCCAGAGGGGAATCGTTTTAGGTCGTTGTAGCAATCGGCTCCCATTTCGAGAACCATCCCCACAATCGACCCAACTTCTTCATCCTGAACAGTCTTGGTAGTTTTCAGTATGCCACCATCATACGCCCTGTCTGGGTCTGGAAGCGCGATCAATATCTTATAGCCCCGAGGGCTTGGTAATTGGCTCGCGTATTGAGCATCATCTTCTTCGCTTTGCTCCGAAAGCTTAGCTAGTTCGCTCACTTTTCCTCCTTGCATTGGGAAACGCCCAAAGTCGTTTTGCACTAGGTAATGCCTAGAGTCATTGCACTGGGAAAATGCCCAGAGTCATTTCACACATCTAAAAAATATAACTGCTTTACTATTAAAGCTTCTCATATTTATCTTTTGCATCGAGTATTTCTCTCTCAGCCAGGGCCAAACCCTGTATAATTCCGCAGCATTTTGTATAATCCGAATAGTCTTTGCAACCCCCGTCGCTGAGATGATCACTTAGCTCATTCATCTGATCACGAATATTTGACCTTAAATAGTCAAAAATACCATTAACAGCAAGTATATCTAATTCTTTTGTCATTTATCTGTCATCTGTTTTGCGATATCAATTCCTATCTTGGCCCCGTCCACTTGTGTGTGGGAGGCTATACGGGCCGCTTCTAGTTCTTCTTTAGTATTTGTTTCTGCTACCCTCACCCCAAGCTTGGCTACTTCTAGCTGACCATCCTGCTCCAGCTTCTGTTGGTCAAACTGCGCTTTAGCCATTGCTTTTTGCATATCAAGCTGGATTTTAGCCATCTCCGCTTCTGCTTTGCGCTGTATGTCTGCCTGCTTCAGCTCAAGTTCCTTCTGGCGCATTTGAATAATAGGATCTTGCATCTGCTCTTGCTGTTGCGCCATCTGTTGTTCTTGGGCCGCTTTCCCAGAGAGCTGGGCCGCTGCGGGGGCAACAAGCCTTGATATTCTGTATTCAATATCTTCTGGCAGCGTTTCATCTGGGGCAGGTAACGGGACACCCAGTTCTTTTTCAATCTGCATTCTGTATTGAAAGGCCAAGTGTTCCTGAACATGTGCTGCCATTTCGGCCATTGCGGTTTTTGCGTTCGGGCTTTTCTGCATGACCTCCATAACTTTCGGATTTTCAGGTAATGCCATATGAGTCTGGATGTGGGCCTCATGATCCTGATAAATAAACGCCTTAACAGGCTTGCCGTTAATGATATTCATGTTCTCACTGACCGGATCTGTTGGTTTAACGTCAGATTCGTTGGGAACAATCTTCTCTGCGTCCTGAATGCCCAGAATATCCAGCATTTGCCGGTGTAATAGCGGCATATCGTACATTTCCGGGGCTTGGGCGGCCAATTGTAACGCCGCTTGGTACTGCATAATCCTCTGCGCCATCGTTCCGGCATTAGGATCGCTGACAGGAATGATATCTACCGAGTCATCAAAGTCAGAACTAACGACTTGCTCCCCTTTGGTCGCGTAGGGGTACTCTTCTGGCCCAAAATCATGCACAACTTGGCTTAAAATGCGTAATTCCACCCTCATAGAGGAGTGTAATCGGGCCTGAACCGCGCTCATAACCTTCATTGAACGCTCTAAAATTGCCAAAGTGGTGCCAACAGGCGCTTCTGCGTTCATATCCGCAGCCTTTACGTCGGCAGCAGACGCAAATCGCCTGCCTTCCTCTACAATGTCTCCCATTAGCTGATAAAGGACGTTGCTCGGCTCTTTATAAGGCAAAAATGAGATATTATCCTTGATTGTACCGCCGGGGACGTCTACATCCCGGAATTCTCCGGGCATAATCGGGGTATCGTCGCCCTTAATCCTTAATCCTCTGGCTTTTAGTCCTCCGGGGAGGTTAGATAAGGTGCCAGCATCCACTAGTTGTCTTAATAATGAGGTTGCAGACTTGGCAAGCCCTCCAATCATGTGGATTAACCCAAATCCATAGAAGCCCAGCCCGGGCATGTACTGGTAATGGACAAAATGCTCGCGTTTTAATTTAAGCTCGTCGCCTTCATACCAATTACGGCGAACAGCCAAAACAAGACGAGAAGATAAATCTATGCTGACAACATAAGGCAGTTGAATTCCTGTTGGCTCACCCCCGTCTTTGTCTTCAAAGCCGGGAAGATCCAGATTAACCTGTATCTCAAGGATTGTATGCCTTGAGTCGTAGTCATAGCTGCTGGAATCACCAGTAAGCTTGTTGTATTTTTCCTCAATACGGTCAATATTTGGGCTTGAAGCAGGCAAATCCATGTCTCGATAGAACCCGGAGACCTGCAACTTCCTTACCTCGTTAACACTTCTCCGCATAACATGGGTTGCACGTTCACAGGTAACAAGATCGGATGCCCCGTAGCTAACAACAAAATCCTCAGCAGGAACAAACATGCTGCAAGGTCTGCCCATACTCGAATCATAGTAAACCTTTCTAAACGCACTCCCCGCCAGCGGCAGAGAAAACAACATCTTCTCTGTTTCGCTGCGATATTCCGTCATTTTTTCTGTCAGGAGATAGTTCAGGTAGTTCTGAACTCGGTGGGCCTGCTTTTCCTTCTCGTCATCTATTTGCCCAATAATAGATGTCTTAACGGGGCCACTAGCCGGGAAAATTTCCTGTATTGCCTGAGACTGAAATTTAATAACAGACTCAGTCAGGAGGGGATGGAAGACACCACAGGCACCATCCCAAGGGACAGTTCTGTCTTCATGCTTTAAACCAAGAAGATCCAAGCCGTCGATATAAGCCCTTTCCCAGTCTGACCTGCTTTCTTTGTCTGAGGTATACAGCCCGATAAGATCGAGAGAGATAATATTGAGTTCTTTTTCCGAGAGAACTTCTGCCAGATTATCGTCGTGGCCTTCACCGCCAAGACCTCCCATATCCGGGTCAAAATCAATTATTACACCGCCTTCACTATCTTCTGTCTCTATAGAAACAGAATCCGGGTTAGCGATTTCAATCTGGACTTCCTCCCCCCCTGCGGGGAAAGGCGACCCATACAAAGCCTTATCAATAGCCACGATTATTCACCCATTCATTACCCGTTTTTTCTGAAGTACTGGGTTCTTGCGGCACCACTGCCTCTGGCAACGGTTTTCCCGCCTTTCTTATAACCGGCAACCTTCTTGGATTTTTTCGGGTTGCTCTTTTTGCTGTCGTAATAACTAGGCATTGCCTTCTCCGGTATCAATATATTTCTAAATAATGGAAATCCTGCCGACGATAATATTCTGCCATTAGAACCCCTGCGTTAATAATATTCAGCCCTTTTTCTATCGCCATAATCTGTCTCTAAATTAGTCTTGTGCGTCCGCCTGCATTGAACCCTTCACGCATCTCGGTTGGCGTGTCCACACCTTGTGCCACTAGGTTCTGTCGTCTTGGAAACAGTGTAACTTCTTCAGTGCTTGCATCGTTTAAAGCATCAGCAAACTTTAGAGCACGCTCAGGAGTTTGTTCTCTATACCATTTTGAATTTAACGCTTCTTTGGACGCTTCTCGAAATCGCCCCGATAGCATAAGGTTCCAAGTATCTTCAAAGTCCTTATTCCAATTTGGCCCTAGTTGATAATTTACAGAAGTAAAGCGGCCAATGTCTACGTTTTCAGGTAATTGGCTATTTTGAGCTACAGCCGCGTTATAGCTTTTAGATATGTCCGCTTCAAACCAATCATTTACTTGGTCTTGAGGTACTATTGACCCCGGAGGATATTTTTTAAGTTCTTCGGCGGTAGCAGGAGTGTCGGGCTGAACAAAGGCGGCTATGTAGGCGTCTAGGCGGTCAGCTTCGTCCAGCTCGTCATACTCTGCCTGCGTAACAATCTTGCTATTCGCTGCTGCTGCATCGCCTACTAGTATCCATGCACCAGCGGCGATTTTATCTGCATCATCAACTGCAGCTCTATAGCGCTTATTGTCATCAGTATTGATCCATAGATCGCCTTCCTTTACCTTTCTACCTAGATAATGCCCAAATCCTGCTGACCATCCATCCCCATCAGCATAAACTTTATCGTACCCCTTTTCACCTAAATATAAAGGTTCATTCTCTTCCCCTTTGACAAGATCCTTAATATATTGAGGTACATTACTGGTCACACTAGAACCCCTGCGTTAATAATATTCAGCCCTTTTCGGATAGAAAGGCTCGTCTTCTTCATCTGAGGTTAATCTCAAAAAGCCGCCCTGCCTGAAGCGCAGGAGTGCCTGTGTCGATGAGTCAACCAAATCATCATGCTCTCCAGAGGGGAAAGAAGCAAACTCTTCGATCACTTCTTCTGCAAACCGTGTCTCGGGAACCCACACAATTCCAGATGCAAACATGTCTGATATTGCATTAACTCTGGAAATCTTATCGTTGCCACGGGACGGGGTATACTCACTGACCGGGATTCCCATTGCCCTTAACTCAAATATAAGCGGTGTCCCCGCTGCCTTTGCTTCAACAACAAACGCATCTGGTTGCCACTCTGTCCAGAACTCATAGGCGGTACGCTTTAGGTCTGGGAATTCCAACCGCTCTTTATGTGCATCCAAGAGAATGATATTAGGTTGATCCAAGCCTGCATCGTCGGGCATGTAAAATACACCCCACGTTGTACACGCAGAGTAATCCGCCCTTTGTGTTTTTAAGAACGCTGTGTCCCAAGACTGAATAATAAATTCACATTGGGGTGGGTTTTCTTTTTCCCAGTGCTGCCACCACTCTCTTTTAACCAGTGCACCTTCTTCTGAGGTCGGATTCTGCTGGTATTGGGCGTTCCACTTGCTGGCAGGGAGTTCGTTTCTAAGCGCGACAAGTTCATCTTTCGGCCAGAACTCAGGCCACAACGGCTCTTCAGATGGCATAATCGCCGGGAACTCAATCAGTTCCCACTCATCGACCCCTTTTCTTTGCAGGGAGGATTTAAGTATCTGGCCGGTTAAGTCCTTTTTGTGCCATCGGGTCATGACAATAACGATAGCCCCTCCGGGCTGTAATCGCTGTCTTGGGCCAGAGGTATACCATTCGTGGGCCTTATTAAACACCGAGGGATCTAAGCTTTGACCCTCCTGCTCACTGTGCGGGTCATCAATAATTAAAAGATCGGCACCTTTACCTGTAACGGCACCACCAACACCAATAGCAAAGTACTCTCCACCTTTGTTGGTACTCCAGCGGCCAGCGGCCTTGGAGTCGGCCCTTAATGAAACAGCCGGGAAAATATCTTTATAGTCGGCACTGTCTACAAGGTTACGAACCTTTCTCCCAAAGCCAACAGACAGCTCGGCGGTGTGTGCTGTCTGAATAATCTTTTTTTCAGGATACAGCCCCAGAAACCAAGCTGGCAGCAGATACGATGCAAATTCTGACTTAGTATGCCGGGGTGGCATATTGATGATCAGCCGTTTTAGTTCGCCCTTGGCGACACGCTCAAAGGCATCTGCCATAACGCTGTGGTGCCTGCCTTCTATAAAAGCAGGCCATGCACTGTCAATAAATCCCAAAAAGCTGTCTCTGGCCCTTTCTTTTCTTTCAGCCTCTTCCAGTTCTTCAAACAGGTCGAGAATTTCTGCCTGTTCGTTAGGGGGGAGGCTGTTTACCTTTCCCAGCAGATCCGGGTCTATTCTTTTTTCAAGCGACATTATTTCCTTTTCTTGGGTCTGGGCTTTCTCTTGGAAACCTTGCCATTACGACTGCGGTTTTTACTGGAACTTTCAATTTTATAACCATCTTTGTTGGTTCCACCACGGCTCAACATCTTGTTGTGGCTTACATCTTTGCCTTCTCTGATATCTGCCTTACCGTTCCTGTTCTTATCTGCGCCCGTCTTGTCTACCTTTCGTCTGGCACGTTGTCGCTCCATCCGTGCTTCAAACGGCTTACTTCCAACAGGCTTGTTAGTCTGCTTCTTCCGATCCTTTTTGTTCTTGTATGGCATAGGTAACGCCTAGAAATCGATTCTCTTTCCAATAATATCCTCACCATCTGCCAATTCCTTCTGCCAAGTCGGTTTCGGCCTGCCGCATTCAAAGCAAGTTTCAGTTTCATCGAACAGACAACCGCTTTCGCATTCCTCTTCGCATTCCTGTTCGCTTTCGCGTTCCTTGTTATGCTCCACGGGAAACCCTCTTAAATTTTTTAACGCCTAGAAGTACTACTATTACTAGTAGTATTTCTAGTGGCTAGAGACCCTTCTTAAAAAGAATTAGCGGTATTTCTAGTTAGAGAAATACTACTAGGCTAGTAGTATTCCTAGTACATAGAAAAATTTTGATTTTAACATATTACCCCCCCTTTGACAAAATATGCAATAAAAATATTTGCAAAAATTGCAGAAAAATTTTTAGACGGATTTTCGCTGAAATTTTTTTCGTAAAAAAACCCGCAAAATCTCCTGATTATTTGAGCGGATTACTATGTATTAATAAATTAACGCACGGCCAGGCCTCAGGGGGGGGCGGGGGTGCCGATACCAGCTCCCACCCCTTAGTGGATCTGTTAGTGAACCTTCAGGGACTCAGCATCTAAGGTGTCGCCCGCTGGATCGTCGTCGTCGCGGGTCAGTTGGGCCAGTCGCTGCTGGATCGCCGCCGCCACCTCGGTTGGATCTCTCTGTGTGCCGGTGGTCACGTTCATTTCAGCGACGAACAATCCGGCGCTCCTCCCCAGCAATTCAGCGGCCCGGAGCCTGAGCGGATCAGTCTCTCCTCCGGCAAGTGCATCTCTCAGGTGCTCGGTCACTTTCTGCCTGTCCGTGACAGCAGAAGCCGCAACCGCCCGCTCTCTGGCAGCCAGAAGCGCCTCCACCCTTGCTCTTACCTCAACCCTCCCAGCCACCCGCGACGCTAGGGTGTGGATAGATGCCGCCGTAGTTGAGCCCCTGGGGCTGTACGCTTCCCTGTATGCGTCTGCCTGTGTCTGTCCGCTAGCGACACATCGTGCAAAATGCAATTGCTTGGGAGTCAGTTTTTTAGGTGCCATCTCGCGCCTCCATCGTTTGTGTAACGATTTTAGACCGCCGGCCGAATTTTTGCCAAAAAAATATCAGAAAGTACTTGACATTCCACATCTTACACCAGACGCATTCTAAGCCCCTCTGAGACGGTTTTGACATCCACGCATGATAGTACCTCCAACGTCTCAAATCCCTAAATTGATATTTCTTGTTATATATCAACGACTTACAAGCATTTGTCTAATGTTGCATAT